>LXOW01456017.1_pt1 | contig 70603 bp, 59 predicted proteins | sample 1368591 | NCBI WGS metagenome assembly LXOW01 (sample SAMN04884650, study PRJNA319009) | bovine gut metagenome | isolation source: Cow rumen | host: Bos taurus | place: Italy: Legnaro (PD) | collected 2014-07-09
TCGATGTCGCGCACCTTCATTCCCGGTCCCACGACGATAGGTTCGTCCCAGGTCTTCTTCGCTTCGTTCCAACGGAGAATGTTCACACCTCCGCCGTAGGTAGCGATATAGAGCGTACCATCCGGTCCCTCTTCGATATCATAGATATCGGGGTGGCTGGTAGGGATTCTTTCACCTTTAACCTCTAACCTCTCACCTCTAACCTTTATCAGTCCCGCTCCTTTGGTACCATAGAGCATGCCGTGAGCGGTTTCCAGCGCGCAATAGACATTCGTCTCGGATTTGATGAGCGTCAGCACTTCGCCGTTTTTCTTCTGGGCGAAAGCACGCACTTCGCCGTTGTCCCGCTCCGAGCGACGCAAGTCGTGCAGCAGGTACGGCGTGGGTTCCATATTGACGCAATCCACACCTCCGTCGTAGGTCGAGATCCACATCTGTCCGTCGCGGTCCACGTAGGCCGTGTGAATCATATTCGTCAGACCCTGAATGGGGTACACCAACTCATCTTTGTCAAAGTCGTAGTAACTCCATCCTCCGCCGGTAGGGTTCACCCACGTGCGCCCTTGCGCGTCTTCGAGCGTGAAGAAATGTTCGCGCAGGCGACCCGCGTAGCGGCTGTCCAAAGTAGGCGTGAAGCGTTTCCATTGTCCGAAGCGGTAGCGCTGGATGCCGTAGGTGTCGTCGGCTTGCCAGATCACGCCGTGCGAGTCCACGGTCGTCTTCTTGTCGCGCTCGTTCATCTGCAGCATCATCCCTTCCGGCAGGCTGTCGAAAGGTTGCTCGGTTGTCACGAGACGCGAAGCGTCCAAACGGTAGAAATGGCCGTCGTACGTTGCCCACCAGATCTGCTCGCGCTCATCTTCGTAGATCAGTTCCACGCGGTTGTTCACGCGGGCTTCCACATCGTTGTTCTTGGCTTTGAAGACCTCAAAAGTATAGCCGTCGAAGCGGTTCAGCCCGTCCCAGGTACCGAACCACATAAAGCCCTGACGGTCTTGCATAATCGCCATGACGGTATTCTGACTCAGGCCGTCTTTGATGGAATAGTGCTGAATCACGTAGTGCTCATGCGCATTTATGGCACATAGTTGCGCCAAAATCCATATAATGAAAAGGAAGCGCTTCATTTTGGTACGACTGATCGGGGTTTTATCGGAGTCTTATCGGGGTTAAATGCTGGTTAAATGCTGATCAAATGCAGGTCAAATGCTATTAGGCATTTATTTGCCGTTGGCAGCAAGGCGCTCGAGGTAACGACCGTAATTGGTCTTCATCTCTTTGCCTAAGGCAGCGAGTTGGTCGGTACTGATCCAGCCGTTGCGCCAAGCGATCTCTTCGATGCAGCTGACATAGAATCCCTGGCGGTTCTGGATGGTAGCGATGAAGTTACCTGCCTCGAGCAGACTGTCGCAGTTGCCGGTATCGAGCCATGCGAATCCGCGGCTGAAGAGTTTCACTTTGAGTGTTCCTTCGCTGAGGTACAGCTTGTTGAGGTCGGTGATCTCATATTCTCCGCGTGCACTCGGCTGGAGGTTAGCGGCTTTCTCGCAAACGGACTCGTCATAGAAATACAGACCCGGCACGGCATAGTTGCTCTTCGGCTCTGCCGGCTTCTCCTCGAGACTCAGCACTTTGCCTTCTGCGTTAAACTCTACTACGCCGTAGGCACGCGGATCGGCTACTTCGTAACCGAAGATAACCGCGCCGCCCTGCTGCGCGCTCTCTACCGCTTCGCGAAGCATGGAGCCGAAATGCTGGCCGTAGAACATGTTATCGCCCAGGATCAGACAGCCCGGCTCGCCGTTCAGGAACTCGCGTCCCAAGACGAATGCTTGCGCCAGACCGTTGGGCACCAACTGCACCTTATAACTCAACTTCATACCGATACGGCTGCCGTCGCCGAGCAGTTCTTCGAACATCGGCAGGTCGCGCGGGGTACTGATGATCAGCACTTCGCGGATACCGGCTAACATGAGGGCGGATAACGGGTAATAGATCATGGGTTTGTCATAAACCGGCATGATCTGCTTACTGATGGCTTTACTCAAGGGGTACAGACGCGTCGCGCTTCCCCCGGCTAAAATGATTCCTTTCATATCATTAATTCTTTTCGGCTAACCTTTGCGAGCGCAAAGGTACAACTTTTTTCTGATATACGCAAATAAAAGTGTCATTTTTTCCACATTTGTTGTATTTTTATGTGTAATAATTGGTGAAAATTATACAATTGATAAATAAAACTAACAAAAAAAAATATTTTTACGAATTCTCTTGCGTAATTGAAGAATTATTTGTATCTTTGCAGCGATTTTTGAAATGCACCATAAGTACCAACGGTTAAGACACTACTTTATGATGAATCAAATTGCTACATATCTGTATTTTACCACCGGTTTCACGATCGTGGATGAGATGCAGCGCGCATAAGGAACAGAGCCATTGTATGGTTTTGTTTCTTTTTTGTAGATGTCCAAAAGAATTTAAAATGACAAACAATATGGAATAGTGCGGCTCGGGCACTAAAAAAGCGAGAGGGAAGATTGAAAGAATGAAGGGAATGTTCTAAAAGTAAGGTTGTCGGAAGATGGTCCCGTGATGGTCCTGTTCTAAACCCCACATAACTATTACTAAATAGCAGGTTAGAAGGGTTGAGAAAGTGCCAAAAGTGCCAAAAGTGCCAGAGCAAATTTTTAGGATTCGTCCAAAAGAGCCCAAAATGGTCCAAAAAGAGTAAATGATGTAAGATATAAAAATAATTTACAAATATCAATAAATAAACAATGGAAGCAAAAAGAATTGAAGAATTAGAGAGCAAGGAGCTTTTGACCTTGGATGAGTTCAAAGAGCTCGGCCACTATCGTATGTCGCAAATGATTAGACCGCAAGTAGCATGTTGAGATTTACACAACAAGCAAACGAAGACCTGGCACATAAATGTGAAGATGGTTTTGTAGTAAATCGCATAACAAACAATTGGAATGTTCTTCTGCCGAGATTATGATCCAAAAAGGATCAAGTGGGAGAGAAAATTGAAGGAAGAAAGTGCAAGGCAAAATTAGAAATGGTCAAAATGGTCATGCGCATTTTTAAAAACTGACAAAACTGACAAAACTGACAGAGCAAATTTTTAGGATTCGTCCAAAAGAGCCCAAAATGATCCAAAAAAGAATGAAAATGACGCGATGTCGCTATGACGTTTTAGAACTTTGAGACTTTGAAACTTTGATACTTTGGTGAGACTTTATAAGAGGTTGATAATCAGGAGATTATGACAGAAAGTCTCAAAGTCTCAAAGTCTCACGATAAAAATTGAAAGCGACAAAGCGACAAAGCGTCACGGTAAAAATTCGATTAGGGAATTAGGGAATTAGAGAGTTAGTGATTAGGGGATTGGTAGGATAATAACTAAGTAATAACCAAGTAATAACTAAGTAATAACTAACTGTTAGACGCTGAATGGACCTTGTTTGGATGTATGACTAAACCTGAAAAAGGTTGACTCGATAACTGAGATGGAATCTTAAAAATCGTAAACTTTTGACTCGATTCCTGAAAAGGTTGACCGGAGTACGAAAAAGGTTTACTGACCACGGTTCATAAAACAAAATATTAAAATTTGACACTTTTTATATGTTTTATGAGTAAACCTATTTCAGTATAAGACACCTTGTTTGGATGTAAGAAGCAAATTAAATTAACTAAAATATAAACATTTAAAAATCACAAAAATTATGAGATTAAAACATTTTCTCTCAGTATTTTTAACCCTTCTCACCCTGTCCGTCGGGCAGATGTGGGGAGCAGATGAAAGCGTAACCTTCAGTGCTCAAAGTTACTCTAATCAGCAAGAAATCAGTTCGTATTCGGGAACTAATTTTAGTATTGCTTTCAATAAGGGAACTAATAGCAACCCTCCAAAATACTTTACATCAGGAACAGCTATTCGAGCTTATGGAGGAAACTATTTCACAGTAAGTAGTTCCACAAAAACAATTACGAAAATAGAATTGACTTTTGGAAGTGGCGATGGATCAAATGCTATTACAACAGACGTTAATACATATTCTAACGGAACCTGGACTGGAAGTGCATCATCTGTAAAGTTCACTATAGGTGGCACATCCGGAAACCGTCGTCTTGCGGGGGTCGCAGTTACTTATGCGTCTTCTAAAACCCTTTCGTCTATTTCCGTCCAAACAGCGCCAACAAAGACAACCTATACAGAAGGCGAGTATTTTGCTCCAGCAGGATTAGTTATTACTCGCACTTATAGTGATGCTACGAGCGATACATACACTTATGCTGACCATACTTCGGAGTTTTCTTTTACTCCGAGCACAAGCACAGCGTTAACTACAAGTAATACGAGTGTTACTATTACTTATGGTGGAAAATCTACGAGTCAAGCAATTACGGTAAATGCTTCCGGTGGCGGTGGAGGTAGCGGCGATGATGTGACAGATGTTTTGACAGCATCTGATCTTGCTGCTACTGGAACAACGTACGTGAATTTCTCGAATGTAACCAAAACATCTGATGCTATTTATGCGGGAAACTCTGCATTGAATAATAGTACAAATATTCAGTTGCGTAGTAGCAATAGCAATTCTGGTATTGTATCTACTAAATCCGGTGGAACTGTAAAATCCGTAAAAATTACAGTTGCAAGTGGTTCGAACACTGTAGATGTATATGGTTCCAACACTGCTTATACAGCTGCATCGGATTTGTATGGCAATAATAAAGGAACAAAAATAGGTTCCGTTTCTTCTACAGGCACTATTACGTTTACTAGCGATTATGCATATGTGGGTATTCGTTCTAATAGCGGTGCTGTTTATTTGTCATCAGTAGAAATAACATGGGAAGAGGCAGAAGAGCCAGAGTGTGCATCACCGGCCTCTGCTCTGACTATCACAAACGATAATACGGTAACATTAGGAAATACTTTGACGCTTACTTCTAACGGAGGTAATGGTGGCAATGTTACATGGTCTGTGGTTGCCGGAACAGGAACTGCTTCTGTTTCTGGAAATACTTTAACTCCTTTAACCAAAGGAACAGTGACTGTAACTGCAACACAAGAGGAAAATACAGTAAGTAATGTAACTTATTGCGGTGCAACCCCATCACAACAGATTACCATTGTCAAACCGGCTCCAACTCCAATTGAGGGTGGTAAGGTTGACCAGATAACAATTGCAACGACAGGTGTTGAATCCAGCTCATATACTGCATTCACGGGAAAATCTGCAACAAACGAAGGACATTCGCCTGCTGTATATGCCGGTAAGATTATTCGTGGAGGAAGTGTCGGTAATTATAATATTCAGATGAATACACTTGGTGCCGACGGAAATGCTGGTCGTGAAATAGTATCTACTACCAGTGGAGGTATCTTGAAACGTGTGGAAGTTACTTGGGTGAGTACGACTGCTAATCGTTCAATAAAAGTTTATGGTTCAAATACGGCATATACCGGAAGTGAAACAGCGGTCGTAAATGATGATTATTTAGGAGAAATTGCATATGAGTCAGGTGTTACTTCTGATTATGTTGATATTGAGGGAGAGCATAAATATGTGCAATTGGTAGCTGTTGGAGGTGCGTTGAATTTAAGTCAAATCAATATTACTTGGCTTCCAGTTAGTTCTGCTGTAACAATCTCTTCCCCGACGCATGGAACGATTTCCGTAAAGAAGAAATCAGATGACTCCAGCGTGTCAAGTGGTACGTCTATTACTGCCGGAACGGTTTTGAAAGTTTCGATAGCAGATGTTACGGGATATCGTTTCACTAATCTTCGTGCGTATAAGACAGGAGACCAGAGCACAACGGTTACAATCTCGAACGGAGAACTGACGATGCCGGATTACCCGATTACTATTACGGCTGATGAGACAGCACTATTGGCTGTGAATATCGCAGTCAACGATGGCGATATGGGTTCGGCTACTATTAATGGCGGAGCCGGTCCGGCTTATGGCGATGATCAAGATGAGTTTGCTCTTGTTGCAACAGCGAAACCGGGTTATGAGTTTGTCAACTGGACGGCTAATAGCGAGAATGTAGCTTATGCAGACGACGATCCTACTGCTGCTTCTACAACTGTAATGGTAAGCGAATCGGTTACGTTCACAGCTAACTTCCAAGTACAAGCTTGTACAGGTCTTGCAGCTCCGACATTGGACGAGGTAACAAAGACTTATAATAGCGCAACAATTGCTTGGAATGCTGTAGCAAATGCAAGCAGCTACTTACTGAATGTAACCAACCACGCGACCAGCGCAAAAGTGATAAATAATGAGACTATCACAGCTCCGACAGTTTCGAAAGAACTGAGTGGCCTGGCAGCTAATACACAATATGACTATACCGTAATGGCAGTTGGCGATGGTTCAACTTATTGCGCTGAGAGCAACCCGTTGTTGGAAGACAACTTCACGACTAATGACTATCCGACGGTTACGTTCTACTATAGTGAGAATGGTACTTTGAGCGCAGGTGAAAGTAAGAAGATCTTGACAGACATTACTCTGGCAGAGCCTACGAGTGATCCTTGCGAAAAGGAGTTTGTCGGTTGGAGTACCGTAACGGTTGATGAGACCAATGTCGAGCCGGCAATGATGCAGCCGGGTGACACATACCAGATTCCGACCAATGCCAACTGCACGATTTATGCGGTTTATGCAACTGCTACACCCGGAGCGCCAACCGCAGTATTCAATGAGGACTTCGCTTCTATTACTACCGGAAATAGTACTGAATCCACCGGAAGTGGTAGCGACTGGACTCCTAACGACAACTTTAGCGGATCAGCCTCTAAGGTTTATAATGCAGGTGGTGCTATCCGTTTGGGTAAATCGGGTTCTATTACAACAAAATCACTTAATTTGTCAAGTGGAGCGGTAACTGTTGCGTTCAAACTGAAGGGGTGGTCTTCTACCGAAAACACTATTACGGTTCAAGTGGACGATCAAACGACACAGAATGCAACCTGTACCGGCTATATGAGTACCGGTGATTTCGAGAGTAAGTCGCTGACCTTTGCAGCAGGAACATCCACATCTGTTGTTAAGTTTACAACCGGAAGTGGAACACGTGTATTCGTGGATGACATTGTAATCAGTGTTCCCGGAGCTCCTACTTATTCGGCTTACGCAACGACTTGTGCAGCAGCTCCGACAGCGACTCCGAGTCCGGCAGCATTGAATGATGTTGCAGCGGCAGGTGCAAGCGGAACAATCACTATGACCTACGACAATGTCAATACAAGCGGTGTAACAGTTGGTCTCTTTAACGACGAAGCTTGTACAGAGGCATTTAGTGGCGAATGGATTGAGGTTGACCTGGATGGTTCGAAGAATATTACTTACACTATCGCAGCTAACACCTCTTATTACGATGCACGTAGCGCGTATATCAAGTTGACTGCTCCGGCTGAAGTTTCCGGTCCTGCTGCTGCAGTGGTTATTATCCCTGTATCGCAGGTTAAGAAACCGGCTGTGTTTGCAAGTTTGGCAGAATTGGCTGCAGCAGATCTCACAAGCGGAACAGAGGTTACGGTAACGATCAACAACCGTATCACCGGTATCTACACCAACTATTTTGACTATCGATACGGTATTTATCTGAACCAACAGAAATACAACGAAGAGGAGACTCCGGTTCTTAAGGATATTGAAATCTATTTCAAGGGAGAACAAGTTCCTGCTTCTGAGCCGGAATGGGTAATTGGCGGAACCGTAAGTGGTACCATTACTTGCCCGTGGGAATATTTCACTACTGACGAAATTTGGGAGTTGAAACCGGGAGAAGGCTGGTCATGGAGTGAGTTGAGTTATACTGCTCCGGCATCAGTAACAGAAGTTTCTATTTCGGGCACCCCGAGCAAGACTACCTATAATGTCGGTGAGGCATTTGAGCCTGCCGGTTTGACCGTACACGTTGAATATAGCGATGACACAGATGCTGATATTACGGCAAGTGATGATGATTGGGCTTATGTAACATGGAATATTGATCCGGCTACGTTCGCTGCAGAGCACATTGGTACAGGTAAGTCGGTTTCTGCAACTGCTACCTATAGTGGCGTTACAAGTTCGGCAACAAATATTAGTAGTCTTACGATCAATGCGATTCCTGTAAGCACCGTTTCGCTCAATAAGACTGCAGCCACATTAAGGGAGGGCAAGACGGTACAACTGACGGCTACCATAGAACCGAGCAACGCTACTTTTAAGACCGTAAGTTGGGAGTCCGATGATACCGATATTGCAACGGTAAGCGAAACAGGTCTGGTAACTGCAGTAGCAGAAGGAACTGCTACTATTACTTGCAAATCCGATGATGATGAGACCAAGTATGCTACTTGCGCTATTACCGTAGTAGAAAGCATTGATTTCTCAGCCGGAGACTGGACATTGGTTACTGACGTAGCTGAACTGACCGACGGTAGTTTTGTAATCATTGCGGCTGAAGATTATGATTATGCTATGAAATCCTATGCAAGCGGTAACAACTGCGGCAGAGAATCGGCAGTAAAGAATGGCAACATGCTGACTTATAAGAATGAATTTGCTATATTTGAGATTCAGAATTATGTGGAAGACGAAGTTGTAATCGGCAAATCGTTATTCGATGTTACTACTGAAGCCTATTTGTATTCCGCTTCAAGTAGTAGCAACCACATGAAAGCAAAAGCAACTCAAGATAAGTCAACTGCTTGGGAATTTGAGATTTCATCTGGTACATTAAAGGCAGGCAATCTGCAAAATACATTGTACGAGATTCAATATAACACGGACGGTATGTTTAGTTGTTATAAGAGTACTCAAGATCCCATTGCTCTCTACAAGTACTTTGCTCCCGTTCCGAAAGTAACGTACAACAAGAACACCGAGGATGAAGTAACCGGTCTGCCGGCTGTTCAGAAGACTGAATGGGAGACTGATGCATACAAGGCAACCGTTGCCGCCGGTCCGAGCCGCAGCGGTTATGCCTTCAACGGTTGGAATAGTGCTGAAGATGGAAATGGTGATGCTTATACAGTTGGTGTCAAGTACAGCTTTGCAACCGATATCACACTCTATGCACAATGGGAAGAGATACCGACTTATAGCGTAACCTATAACACTTCCGGTTCGACGGGAACAACTCCTGTTGATGCAAATGCCTATGCTGAAGGTGATGAGGTAACGTTAGCTTCGGCGAGTGGTCTGAGCAATGCAGGTTACTTCTTCGACAAGTGGGTTGCAACCTACGTTGACGGTAACAGCGATATACAGACTTTGGATATTGAGGACAATAAGTTCACAATGCCGGCATTTGATGTAACGGTTACCGCTACTTGGGCACGCAAATCCAGCGACAAGTGGATCAAGGTAACTGACGTGAGTCAATTGGTAGACGAAAAGGAATATATTATTGTCAATACCGATGCCACTTACGCAATTGGTGAGCAGAAGTCAAACAACCGTGCAGGTGCCGCTATCGAAGAGAATGATGGTATTGTAACCATCTCTGACGCTGTGGCAATATTCAAGTTGGGTATTCCGGAAACGGATAAATACACGTTCTACCAAAATGGTAGTGTGGCTGATGTGGATAAGGGTTATCTGTATGCAGCAAGTAGTGGTAGCAACTACATGAGAACGCAAGCAACGAACGATGATAACGGTGTTTGGACGATTAGTATTGGCGAAGGAGGTGCAGCAACGATTACTGCTACCGGAGAAAACACGCGCAACATAATGCGCTATAATCCGAACAATGGTAGCCCGGTATTCTCTTGCTACGCATACAATTCGAGTGTTCAAAACCCGGTAACACTTTACTACAAAGCTCCGAAGATTGACATTAACAATGGACAAACAGTAAATGTATCTGACGCAGAAGGTTCTGACATCGTTATCCACAATGGTGGTACGCTGAATGTTGATGCAGATAAGTCTATTGGAGACCTGACCGTTGAGGCTGGTGGTAAGGTTGTTTTGGATGCGAACAAGCTGACGGTAGTTGGTACGTTCATCATTGAGTCAACGATGGCAAGCGGTACTTCCGGTCAGTTGACAGGTGCAACGGCATCGAACTTCGCCGCAAATGGTCCGGCTTATATCGACATTACGCTGGGCGCAGGTGCTACCGGCGATCAATGGCACGCATTCACGGTTCCGTTCCCGGTAGACGCTATCAATGGTATTTTCGACCTCGATGGTAACAAGTTGGCGAACGAAGTGAATTACGCGATCATGGATTATCACGGAGACATCCGTGCAACAGGTGCTTACGGTTGGAAGAAATACCGCCAGACCCTTGTTCCGGGTACATTCTACCTGATGACCGTTGACGGCGAGCGTTCAACATATCGCTTCATGAAGACGGCTGATGGCGCTCTTGTAGCCGATAACACGAAAGCATTGTATGAGTATGCAAGTTCGACCGGAAACAACGACAACGGTTGGAACGGCGTAGGTAACCCGACACTGATGTACGGAACGGTTGACCAGATTGTTCAGGTGTTGAATCCGACGAGCTATACCTACGAGCAATTCATTGTTGGCGAAAAGAACTTCGTGGTAGGTACTCCGTTCTTCGTACAAGCTGGCGCTGATGGTACTATGACAATGGGCGCTGTCAATGGCGAGAAAGGTAATTACGCTCCGAAACGCGCTCAAGCGAAGGCTATAGAAAATATCCTTGTTCGCTTCGGAAATGAAGAGTATATGGATAAGCTCTATATCTCTGCTTCTGAGGATGCTCTCAACCAATACGAAACCGGTAAGGACCTCGCGAAGATGACGATGACCTCGACTCCGAAGGTAGCACAGATCTTCGGCAAGGCTTACAACACCAAGCTCTGTATGGTTTATGCTCCGCTGAGCAACGATCAAGCCGTTTATGACTTGTCGCTCTACGCTCCGCAGGCAGGTATGTACACGATTGCTGCTCCGAGCATTGAGAATGCAGACCTGTACCTGACGAAGGATGGCGCAATCATCTGGAATCTGAGTATGAGTGCGTGCGAGTTCGAACTGACGAAGGGTACTACCGAGGGCTATGGCTTGTTGCTCAAGGCGAATGCTCCGGCAATTGCGACGGGTGTTGACGAAGTCAATGCTGAGGCTAATGTACAGAAAGTTGTTATCAACGACAATGTCTTCATCCTCCGCAACGGACAGATGTACGATGTAACAGGTAAGGCTGTGAAGTAAAGAATTAACGAATGAAAGAGTTAATGAATTAAAGAAAAGTTGCAAAAGTGCGGCAAAAATTTGCATATGTCAAAAAATTGCCGTACCTTTGCAGCCGAAAAAGATTATGATTATGGAAAAGCGCACATATATACAGCCGTTAATGGCAGTGGAAGAAGTACATCCCGAAGCATTTGTAATGCTCTTGGATTCCGGATCGGGAACAGAGCCGGGTAAGGCTCCTGCGCAACGCGCAGCAACGCCGACCAATCCGGTAATGCCGTTGGATTCGGTAGCGGTATTCTAACACGCGACCGCGTACCTATACGTACTCGTGTTTTTGTAAAACTATGGCACAGATTAAGACAGAAAAAGAGTACGAAGCAGCAATTCTATAATGTAGCGCGTAATAACAGATGCAAGTCTGTGCGGGTTTGTGGGCGGCCATGAGTGGTCGCCCATGACTTTGCATAGAGGGTTTCGGAGGCGCGGAAATAGAGCGTCAGTTGCGGGATAATCTGCCATCGCAGGCAGAGAAACGCGCGGCCGCCGAGACCATAGACCGCGGGGATAGAATAGGCATAGAGCACATCGTACTCATAGCAATAAATGCGGTTGTCCCAGTTTTGCGCGTCGAAGAATTGGAGTCGGAGACGGAGGCTGAGGGGGAGTTTTGTGTTGAGTGTTGAGAGTTGAGAGAAGTCATACGCGATATCTTGGAAGACGGTGTAGCCGTAATTCAGTTGAGAGTTGAGTGTTGAGTGTTGAGTGGTGAGGTTGGCTTCGGCGGTAGTGCGGAGCGACCAACCATTGGATTGAAAATCGAACCACGCGCGGGTGGAGTAGGTNNAGAAAAACATCCATATAACCATAGAATCGCCAGTTCTTAAGGCGTGTGATGTCGAAGGCCATGTAACTGCCGTTCTCATCGCCCAGACGGGAAGTCTCGGAGAAAGCATAGCCAAGCGCATTGTCGAAATAGGGTGAGTAATAGCGGTAAAGGGCGATTAACGAAATCCCTTGAGTTGGGTAAAATCGTGCTCCTGCCAGAGCACCGATTCCCCAATGAGGATTTCGAGAATGAGCCGCTTCGCTTAATGATGCAGCGGAGCTGCCTAATGGTGAAATGGTGTAATTTTGGGCAGTTGCCACTTCTCCGAACAGGTCGAACCAGCCGTGGTTGTAGCGGGCGGAGGCGCCGAGTACGGCTTGGTTGTAACCGCGGAAGTAATGCTGGTTATACGCCGCATTGCGGTAAGGGCGGATACTATCGGACCAGATATTTTCGATAGCCGTCAGTTGAATCTGCAAGCGCTTATGGCGGAGCGTGAGGTTCGCGCCAACAAGATGATGCCAAGTGGAGTCATTCGCGCGCTTGAGGCTGTATAAGGCACTGACGTCCAACCGCGTGGACTTATTCCATTCCCAGCGAAGGGTTGCTCCCGCTCCATGCAGTCCTTCGCCATCGACGGAAGAGTAATAGCGGAGTCCTTCGGTGGTTTGTCCGACGGAAGTGACATAAGCCGATTTGCCGGAACGAAAGACAGGCGCGAGTACCAATCCTTGACCGAAAGAGGCCTGGAAATTGCCGGCGACGAGGGTATGCAGATGTCCAATATCGCGGAGCTGGAGGTACGCGCCGTACTGAAGAGACCGGGCATCGCCTCCGGCGGGTCGGCGAAGTTGGAGCCCAAAGATTACGCGGCGCTGGTAATCAAAGCGATAGCGCGCCTGAACGTACATGGGATCGGTGCCTTCGAAAGACTCTATATTGCGCGCGTCTATGCGCGTGAGGAGTTCGTGTTTGGCGCCACGAAAGACATCTTTCACATCGAGTTTCGAGATTTCGGGATTACGGGATTCCGTAATTACGACGAAGGGAAGGAGGTCGCGGATCTCATAGTCTGCGAGGCTCGGAATCATTCGTAGCTCATAGAGCGATTCGAAGGGATGTTTGTCGGCATAAAGAAGGATGTCATCGATCTGGCGCGGCGAGAGAAAATGCAGTTGGGAGAGTTCTTCTTCGGAGGTATGATTCAGGTCAATGGGCGATTCATGAAGGACATAGAGGTCCGATTGCAGTTGCTCGTAATCGATCTCGCCGAGTTCGGTGACAGCGTTGTAAATATCCAATACGACTTCGTCTAAGTTGAAAGATGAAAGTGGAAAGTTGAAAGACTCTTCTGCGGCAATCATCTGCCCCAGGAACAGAACCCATATGAGTACAAATTTCCGTTTCACCCTGCAAAAATACTACTTTTTTTGTACATGTCAAAATTTTTTTGTATCTTTGCGGCGAAATTGCGTAAAAAGAGTAAATCGAAAACATCGCTATGCTCCAAGAAAACAAGGAAGAAAACGAGTCGAAAACATTATTAGTAAGAAAAAAATAAAGAAAATACCTTCCGAGAGCTATAACGCTTGGCAGCGTCCTCGAAGTATCGCCCCGCCAGCCTACTTATAAGTAAACTTAATGTAGTCCGTCAGGACGATCCTTCACATCCAAAGGGTGTAATAGCTCTCCGAAGGAGAAAATACCAAAAATATTTTTTCCCCTAAATGCACAGAAGGCTAATATATATTATCGAATGGGTGATTGCGGTTGCGGCGTGCGTGTGGTTGGTTTGGAAACTCGCGACGTACGAGGACTATGCGACGCTGTGGGCGGCACTCAAAGGGATGCAGATTCCGCAGATTTGCGCCCTGCTGCTATGTGTGGCATTGATGCCGGTGAATATGGCGCTGGAGGCATGGCGGTGGCATACCTTAATGAATGAAGGAGTGAATGAATTAAAGAGTGAAGGGATCTCGTTTAAAGAGGCACAGCGGCAGGTGTATTATTCCAAACTCGCGGGATTGATCACGCCTTGGCGACTTGGTGAGTACCCGGCGAGAGGGCTTTTAATGAGCCGTCAGTCGTCAGCCGTCAGTAATCAGGAATCTTTGTGGCCTCGCGTGCTCAGTATGGGTGCGGTCGGGAGTGCAACGATGACGATAGCGATCGTGATAGCAGGCGCGGTGGGGATTGCTTGTTCGCCTTCGGTATTTGAATGGTTGGGCGGCAGTTACCTGTATTCGTTATTAGCGGTGGTGATTGTGTTGGGCGCGGTTTTTGCGTTCGCACCGCGGGTGTTGAAACGTTTTGCGCAAGTGAACCACGATCTGATGTTACGAAGTATCGGTCAGAGTCTCGTACGGTTGGCATGCTGGTGCGTGCAACTCATGCTCGTGCTATGGGCGTTGGAGGCCATCAGCTTTCAGCCATCAGCCATCAGCCTTTTGCCCGTTTATTATCTCTTGGTCACTATCACGCCGAATGTGCCGATTGTGGAGGCAGGTGTGCGCGGCGCATGGGCGATCGTGGTGTTCGGAACGGTGAATGCCGCCCTGGCGGGTGTGCTGCTTTGGGCCATAAATACCTTACTGCCATGCATGGTATGGTTTTTTCTCAGAAAAAAACAATAATAAATTTGCATGTATGCAAAATTTTTTGTAATTTTGCAGCGAATTTCGGGATACCGGGATATCGGTATATCGGAATAACGAAGAGACTTAATAAAAACACAATATCATGAACATTAATTTTCAGATTCATTATCGTGCCGAGTTCGGGCAGAGTCTTTGCGTGATTGAGACGCAAGAGTCGATTTTGGGATGGACCAGAAAAGATCCGCTGGTGTTGACATGCCAGGGGACGGATTTCTGGCAGGCGAATGTGCCCGTCAGTGATTTTGCGGGGTCTATACAGTATAAGTATGCGATTCGCGTAGGTGAGGGACATTATATCTTCGAGGCCGGAGAGCCGCGTACACTGACCTTGAAGGCGAGTGACAAGCGCATTGTGGTTCGCGATTCATGGCAAGCCAGCACGTACGAGGATAGTTTCTATACGACAGCCTTCGTGAAGGCGCTGTTCCATCGTCTGAATCCCGCGAAAGCGAAAGCGCCGAAGGGTGCTATCCGTTTCTCGATCGACCTGCCGCAGATCCTGCCGACGCAGGGCGTCGCCATCATCGGTAACTGCGATGCGTTAGGTAACTGGGATCCCGCCGGAAAGTTGATTATGAACGATGCGGAGTTCCCGCTCTGGCGCGCCGACATCGATGTAAAGGGTCAGAATATCGTAGAGTACAAATACGTCATTTATGACCTCAAGAGCGGTGCGGTAGTAGATACCGAATGGGGCGAGAATCGCCAGATCTGGGGCGTTGAGAAGGGTCAGGTGATTTATCAGCATGACCGTTGTTTCCGTCGTACGCAACCTCGCTGGAAGGGTGCGGGTGTAGCGGTGCCTGTGTTCTCGCTGCGTAGCGACGAAGGATTCGGTATCGGTGAGTTCCAAGACCTGAAGAAACTGGCCGATTGGGCGGCATCTACGGGTCAGCAGATGATTCAGACGCTGCCGATCAACGATACGACGCTGCGTCATAATAACCTCGACAGCTATCCGTACAACGCCGTTTCGGTATTCGCATTGCACCCGATCTATATCAATATCGAGAAGATGGGTAAGTTGACGCCGGCACAAAAGAAGAAATACGACGCACAGAAGGCCGAATTTGATGCGTTGACCTTCGCCGACTATCAGAATGTCTATGACGCGAAGATGGTATTCTTCAAGGCGCTGTACAAGCAAGACAAAGAGGCATTGTTCAGCAGCGAGGAATACAAGGCATTTATCAAGAAGAATGATTCTTGGTTGGAGCCGTATGCAGCCTTCCTGGCGAAACGCGACAAGCAACCGAAAGATTTCTATAAGTTCCTGCAGTTCCACGCCGACAAGCAGTTGTCGGAGGCTGTGGCTTACGCCCACTCGATCGGCGTAGCGATGAAGGGCGATATACCTATCGGTATCAGTCCCGACTCCGTAGATGCGGCTGTTTATCCGGAGCTCTTCAACCTGGATGCCAGCGCCGGTGCACCGCCCGATGACTTCTCGATCAGCGGTCAGAACTGGGGCTTCCCGACCTATAACTGGGATAAGATGGCGGAGGATAACTTCGGCTGGTGGCAACGCCGCTTCCAGAAGATGCAGGACTATTTCGATGCATACCGCGTGGATCATATCCTGGGCTTCTTCCGTATCTGGCAAATGCGCAAGAGCGATGTATGGGGACTTTGCGGACATTTCGTTCCGGCGCTGCCGTACAGCTATGACGATCTCTGCGCACAGGGTATCTGCCTCGATTGGGACCGTATGACCAAGCCGTATATCCGCTCGAATTTCTTGGGCGATGTACTTGGTTATGATACCGAATGGGCAAAGAAGAACGCGCTGAATACGCAAGACGGATATGTATTCTGGTTCAAACCGGAATTTGACACGCAGGTGAAAGTGCAGGAATGGGCAGATCGCTTGTTAGGCGACGAGAAGCAACTGAAAGCTTCGGGCCTGAGTGCTGAGGCGGTGAAGAATATCTGCAACGGCCTGATCTATCTGCATTGCGAAGTGCTGATGGTAGAAGATCAGCGTCGTCCGGGATGGTTGCATCCGCGTATCTCGATCTATCAGAGTCACTCGTTCAACGAGTTGTACAGCGATCAGAAAGAGGTGCTGATGCGTATCTATAATGACTATTTCTTCCGTCGTCATACGCAGTTCTGGCGTGACTCGGCGATGCGTAAGTTGCCGACGCTGATCGGTGCGACGCACATGCTCTGCTGCGGCGAGGACCTCGGTATGGTTCCGGCTTGTGTACCGGATGTAATGCACGAGTTGCAGATCCTGAGTCTGGAGATCCAACGTATGCCGAAAGATCCGACGGTGAAGTTCGCTCACCCGGCAGATGCGCCGTATCAGAGTGTCTGCACGACAGGAACGCACGATATGAATCCGCTTCGCGCATGGTGGGAAGAAGACCGCGCCGTGACGCAGCGTTTCTACAACGAGCAGATGGGTTGGTGGGGCGATGCGCCGAAGGAGATGACGCCGGAGATCGCAGAGTTTATCATCAATCAGCATATGTACAGCCCGGCGATGTGGACCATTCTGCCGTTACAGGATTGGTTGGCTATCGACGGTGAAGTACGACTGAAAGACCAATTTGCCGATCGTATCAATGTACCGGCTAACCCGCGGCATTTCTGGAATTACCGCATGCATCTGAAGTTGGAAGAACTGATGAAATGCAAGAACCTGAACGCGAAGATCAAAAAGCTGACAAGCGTTCGCTAACCTGCTCCATAAGCCATTGAGGCGTGCTGGTGGCACCGCAAATCCCGACTTTTAAAGTTGAAAGTTGAAAGTTGAAAGTTGAAAGATCTATTTTATCAACTTCATTGGGAGAAGATATGAAGATTGTGTTGGGGTTAGCCTCAACACAATTTTTATATAGCACTTTCGCATTGCTGCTCTTCGTGCCGCCCACAAACAGCACGACATCATTCGCTCTCGCGAACTCCTGCAACTCTTTCACCCGATTCGCGACACTTCTGCAAATCGTATCGTGGTATTCAAATCGACATGACGACATGACGTCATGACGTAATGACGAAATCTTTTCGACTAATGCCTGAAAACCTTCGACGGATTTGGTGGTTTGCGAGAAGAGGTAGATGGGGCGGGAGAAATCGATACGGTCGAGTTGATCGAGGGACTCAATGACGATGGCGGTGTTGTTGGTCTGGCCTTGGAGTCCGATCACTTCTGCATGTCCGGGTTGACCGTAGATGATGATCTGCGGTGGTAGGGACTCGTCATTCCGGTGGGTCTCATAGCACGCGCGAATACGGTCCTGGAGTTTCTTGACCACAGGACATGTGGCATCGATGATCTCTATGCCGCGTTGCTGCGCGATCCAATAGGTAGCAGGCGGTTCTCCGTGTGCGCGAAGGAGTACGCGCGAATGCGAAGGGAGTGTGCGCAGGTCGTCGTAATCGATGGTCTGCAAGCCTAATAGTTCCAACCGCGCTACCTCCTGACCGTTATGCACGATGTCGCCCAGACAATAAAGCGGACCTTTGTGAAGTTCGCTCTCTGCTGCCTGGATGGCACGGGTGACACCGAAACAGAAGCCGCTATTTATGTCAATGGTGATTGACATAGTTGAGTGTTGAGTGTTGAGTGTTGAGTGTTTAGTGTTTAGAGTTGAAGAGGTCGATGACGACCTGCATCTGCTCGTCGGGGGTGAGGTTACTGTTATCCACGATGATGGCGTCTTCGGCTTGGCGGAGCGGGGACTCGGCGCGATGCGTGTCGCGATAATCGCGATCGTTGACATCGGCGAGTACGGCTTGGAAATCGGGTTGCTCTCCTTTGGCTACCAGTTCATCGAAGCGGCGTTGCGCGCGTACTTCGGGTGAAGCGGTGAGGAAGAGTTTGAGTTCCGCCTTCGGGAAAACGACTGTGCCGATATCGCGACCGTCCATGACGATGCCTTTGGCTTTTCCCATCTCCTGTTGTTGCGCTACCAGGAAAGCACGTACCTCTTTAATCTGCGAGATCTGGCTGGCGCGGTTACCCACTTCGAGTGTGCGGATGAAACGTTCCACATCTTCGCCGTTGAGGGTAGCATGTTGCGCGCCATCAACGAGGGTGAAACCAACTTGCACGGCAGGGAGCGCGGCAATGATGTCGGTTTCTGCGGTGATATTATGACGAAGCATATAAAGCGCGATCGTACGGTACATGGCGCCGGTGTCCACATAGGTATAACCGGCATAGCGCGCGAGGGCTTTGGCAATCGTCGATTTGCCGCACGAAGAGAAGCCGTCAATCGCTACAATGATTTTTTCCATTTATTTGAGTAAAGCGTTAATGTCGAGAGTGAGTCCTACCTGGTAGGAGAAGTTCGACTTGGTCATCTGGCTGATGGCGAAGTCGATATGCGCCTGCTTGATCCGCACACCTGCGCCGAGGGCGAAGCCTGCGAGGGACTTCTGGTCAATGAGGTTGAGTTCCGCACGCCGACGATGGTTATAACTGAGGGCGATATAGAATCGCTCGCTTTTCGGCACTATCTCGAGGGCGAAGATGGTATGGCGGAACATCATATCGTACCAGGGAACGGTATGCGGGACAATGTCGCCGGTAGTGGGACTCTTGTCGAGGCTGGTCCATTCGTAATTCAGATACCAGGTCTGCATGTTATGAATCTGCATGTGGAATCGCAGCGGCGCATGCTTGACGCGGTAGGTGAGTCCGAGTTGAAGGTTGAGCGGTAACATCTCATGGTTGGAACCGCCTTCGTCGGAGTAGAAGCCTTTGAGTTGCCATCCTATATTCTGGAGCACGAGACCCATCTGGAAGGTGGAGTCGCGCGTTTGGAAATGCGCACCGACATCTGCGCCGAGGGCGAAGGATGAATAGGCTTCGTAGATGGAATAGACGGGTTTGAGCGTCACGCCGACTTTGAACATCGGGCCGAGTTGACGCGCGTACATGACATCAATAAGGATATCGCGCGCACCGAACGATCCTCCGGAGAGGTTGCCGTTCTCGTCTGCATATTTCATCCGACCGTAGTCGAGGTAATGGATGCCGACCGCAAAATAATTGGGTTTATCGGGTTCCCCCTCTCCTTCGTAGGGTTTCTCAATAGGCGAGCGGCCGAAATTATGTCCGTAGAGCACGGAGCCGAACATCGTGCCGGGCAGGTAATAGGAGAAGTTGAGTTGCAGCTTCTGATGCGAGTTCGCGTGCAGCAGGGCAGGGTTGCACATGCCGAGCGCGATGTCTCCGTCGCTGAGCGAGGCGCTGGAACCGCCGAGAGCGTTGATGCGGGAAGAGACGGGTAACGCCATGAAGGAGAACACCGAAGTTCCGGCGTTCGATACCTGCGCATGGCAAGTTGAAAGGTGAAAGGAGAAAGTTGAAAGGAGAATCATCAGCCCCAACAACCCCATTCTATGTATTCTTTCGTCTCTCATTTTTTATAAGTCCACACTTCCGCATTTTAAATTCGGCTGCAAAGGTACAACTTTTTTTGCATATATGCAAATATAAAAAAAGAAAAACGGCCTTTCGGTCGTTTTTCTTGTGGTGCCACCGGGAATCGAACCAGGGACACAAGGATTTTCAGTCCTTTGCTCTACCAACTGAGCTATGGCACCTTTCGCCTTCGGCTACGCGGTCGTACTGATGACGCGATGCGTCATAAAAGCGACGCGTGCCTCGGCTCTTCGAATGACAAACTTTAGTTTTTCATTCGAGTTCTCGTTGGATACTGTTAAAAAACGTTCGTGGACGTTTTTTTAACAGAGAGGAGGAAGGGCGAGGAGTTTTATTTCGCAGCGCGAAATCCGTAGCCGAGCCTCTTCCGACGAAAAAGCGGATGCAAAAGTACTACAATTTTCTCAAATATCCAAATTATAGCACCCTGCAACCAGTATTTATAGCCGAAAATTCAGCATTTTGACACGTTGAGCCTACAAAACCTACTTGGCAGAAGCCTCCGCCGCATCCGATGCCGCCTTGTCGTCACTGATATCCACTTCCTCAAACTGCTGCGGATAGGCAGCGGCATAGTTATGAAGTTGCGCATTGATCTGCAGGGTGAGGAATTGCTGGAAGGCATCCGCCTGTTCGGCTGCATGAATGAGCTGCTCAACGGTCATCAGCTTCGTCTCACGCAGGAAATAGGCATACTTCATGGCTGTAGCATCGTCAATACGCTGCCTGAACTCCTTCAGCATGGCACTAATCATCTCCATACGCTGCTGCACCTCAATGTTGGCGGTTATTCGTGCCGACAGGTCACCGTCAGAAATCTGCTCCGCTGTAGTCAGGCTGTCCTGCGCCTGCAAGACGGTGACCGCCACCTCCTGTTCCAGACGTATGAACGTAGCTATAGGTGAGTTGTAGTCATAGCACTCCACACGGTTGGCAAGGTACTTGTTCGCATCAATCTGCACCGGCTGCCCCTGACGGAACCGCTGCATGGCGTAATCCAGCATCGTATACTCCTGTACCAGGTCACGCATGAACGGCTGGTAGATGCGCTGCTGCACATCAAGGAACGTGTTGGCCCATCCTGCGTAATCCCAAAGAGGTATATCGTTGGCAAGGAAGTCCGACGAGGTAACGCCGTCCAGACGGTAGGCAGTGATAGCCACCGAGCGGAACTTAGGCGCATAATGGGGAACAGGCGATGTCGCCAACGCCTGCGTAAACAACTGCTTGTCCTGCTCCATCAGCCTGGTCAGTTGGGTGAGCTGCTGCAAGCCGGCACGGTCCTCTTCAGTAAAGCACAGGTGTGCCAGTTTCTCCGAAGGATACTTCTCCAAGAACTGCAGGAACAGCTGTCTGCACATCTCATAGCGGTCCACCATGCGATAGAAGCGGTTATGCAATGTGTCGGTTTCCGCACGCCAGCGGCTGATAGTGTCCAGTCGTCCGCGCAGATAGGTTTCCAGATCAGAATATTCCAGTTTCTTGCCTGCCGGCACAATAGTCGGGAAGGTCTCGCCTCGCGGTATTTTGCCGTCAAGGAAGTGCAGACAGTTGCCGTAGAACAACCGCGCCTTATAGAGCAGTTCGGCACGCTCGTCATAGTTATGCAGTGCGTCTTTAGACGGCAGCAGGGTATATACCACATCGCCCAGACGGTAATAAATCGGTGCATTCTCAGGATGAAAGCGCTGGAAGGCAAGCATATGGAACATGGCTTCGTACGCAGGCAGTCCCTCGGTGCGGACCAACAGGTCGCCGTACCGCTCCGAGTTGTCAGACTGAGCAGATGCCACACCGCAACCGGCCATCAGCAATACAGCCAACAAGGATGCACGGAAGCGGCGGGAAGAAATATCGAGTGTCCGTATCATAATCATCTTGTTAAAAATCCGTTACCTTAAATTCCACACGCCTGTTGATGGCGCGGTTCTCGTCGTTCGTATTGGGCACGAGCGGCTGGCGCTTGCCGTAGCCCACGCTGGTCAGACGCGCACGGTCGATACCTTTGGCTGCAATGTACTCCATCGCCGCCTCGCCCCGCTTGGAAGAAAGGCGGTCATTGTATGCATCGGTGCCTATATCGTCGGTGTGTGCGGAAAGCTCTATCTTCAGTTCAGGGTTAGCCTCCATCAGTCTGACCACTTTGTCCAGTTCTGCATGGGACGAATGTGTAAGCATATATGAGTCCGGCTCAAACTGTATATTGCGCAACTGGACTATCATGTCCTTCTGTATGGGCTTGAGCGCAATGTCGCATAACTGCCGGTCATAGCCTTCCGGTATGCTGACGATAGTATCGAAGAAGAAGTGTCCGGGGCTCTGGATAACCAGTTCGTACTCATCCTCCTGGCGAAGCATGATAGTGGTGGACGGCGGCGTATATTGCATCTCGATGACCTCATGTTTTTTCCGGTTACGCAGACGTATGGTACCCTCCGTGACGGCACTATCGAGCATGTCGCCCAGTTGGAGAACCAAAGGCAGTTTGACAGGCCGGATAGGAACGTCCAGCTCCGCCGATGAGAAGCGTACGTCGCGCAGAGTGTTGATGAGCAGTGTGGTATCCTGGTATCCGCGGCGATAGAGCGTCAGTGCGTATGTTTCACCGATAGGCAGCTCATAGACGCGGCCATGCTGCTCGCGCTGCGTACGCACACGCAGAGTCTTGTCGGTACTGACGTTACGGATCACCTCACGCTCAGGCGGTTCGGATGTATAGAGTTCGGCATCATACGGATTAATACGGATTCGCAGGTTACGGGCTATCTGCACCTGCACATGCCTATGGGTGAGCGAGTCAGTCCGGCGGCAATCGACAGTCAGATAGTGATGGCTGTAGTTCGGTGCCGTGATGTCGATGTTATACTTATGTCCCGGCTGGAGTGCAACACGGAAACGTCCGGTTGTAGCATCGCTGACGGCTTCGTCCAATGAATTGGCGGTGATGGCGTCATACAGGCGGATGGTGGCTTCGACAGGACGTCCGGATGTCTCGTCGGTAACCACACCGGTCAGCACGCCATAACGCGAACTGCGCATGCCTTCGGGGATGAGTACCTGACGACTAAGAAATATCGTATCCATCTCCTTCTTGCTTCGCTCCTGCTCCTGCATTTCCGTTACCTGCAGGAGCGTGTCTCCCGGTTGCTTGAAATACGGACCATACAGCGAACGGCGCTCAGTCGAGTCCAGACGGACAGGCAGAGTCCATACGCCGTAGCCCAAATAACGCGTGTGGTACAAGGCATAGTACAGGCGCTTCTTCTCCGCCTCCTTGCGGGCAAAGATAATTGTCTGGTTGTCGGGCATGACAAGCGGTGACAGGTCATGGCTGGACGATACCATAGACGGCTCAGCCTGCTGCCATTCGCCACGAAGGTTGTCACTGACAAACAGCTGGTCAAAGACACCTTGCGCGCCATGAGTAGACTTGATGAGTTTCTCATCACGCGTACGACGGATGAAAAACAGGCGCCGCTCATCAGAAGAGACGGACGGCCAAAGTTCGTCGGCATCGGTATTGATAGAGTCATTCAGGCGCACAGGCGCATTCCACAATCCGGAACGCAAATGCGTGACATAGAGGTCGTAACTGCTCTTTCCGGGCTCCTGCGCCGAAAAATAGATAGTCAGACTATCAAAACTGTAGTGCGCATGCTGAACTTTCCATCCCTGCTGGCCAAACTTGCGGAGCTCTGGGAAGGACTGCATGTCTTTCTGCCCGAAAACAGACGAAGCAGCGAGCAGAAAACAAACAAGCGATATGGGAAAATGTCGTTTCATAGGGCAAAAGTACAACTTTATTTTCAAAAAAACAAATAAATCCTTAAAAAAATGCATTTTATTTTGTTTTTCCAATAAATTTATGTAACTTTGTACGACTTTTAAGGTCCAAACTATTACTAACTCGCGTTCACACTCGAGTGAGCGCATAAACAAGGGAGTGCAAACGGGTTCTCCGCAGGCTGCATGCAGCAGGGCGGGAAACGGCACTCCGCAATGACATAAACAGATGAATATTGTTACCAAAGAGATTGCACTGCCTGATGGTCGTGTAATCACCCTTGAGACCGGCAAGCTGGCCAAACAGGCTGACGGCGCCGTGATGGCAACGCTCGGCAACACAATGGTTCTGGCCACTGTCTGCTCCGCCAAGGATGCCATGCCCGGCACGGATTTCATGCCGCTGACCGTTGAGTACAAAGAGAAGTTCGCTTCTGCCGGACGTTTCCCCGGAGGATTCACCCGCCGCGAGGGCAAAGCCTCGGATTATGAAATCCTAATCGCACGACTGATTGACCGTGCACTCCGTCCCCTCTTCCCCGCTAACTACCATGCAGACACGTTCGTGAACGTCACCCTCTATTCGGCTGACGGCATTGACATGCCTGAGTCTATCGCCGGTCTGGCGGCTTCAGCTGCGCTGGCCTGCTCGGATATCCCGTTTGAGGGACCGATTTCCGAGGTGCGCGTGGCTCGTGTTGACGGCGAGTTTGTCATCAACCCGACTTTCGAGCAGTGCGAGAAAGCTGACCTTGAACTGATGGTTGCTGCAACGCTCGACAACATCATGATGGTAGAAGGTGAGATGAAGGAAGTACCTGAATCGGTTATGCTCGACGCTATCCGTGCCGCTCACGAGGCTATCAAGCCGCAGTGCCAGGCGCAGATTGAGATGATGAAAGCCTACGGCAAGGAGGTGAAGCGCGAGTATTGCCACGAGGTGAACGACGACGAGCTCAAGCAGGCTGTACACGATTATAGTTATGCCCGCGCATACGCACAAGCCACCAGCGCAGATACTGACAAGCACCACCGCGAGGCTATGTTCAGCCAGATCTGCGAGGACTTCAAGACCGAGAAAGCAGAATACATGGCCGCCCGTGCCGAGGCACTGGGTATAGAGGTAGATGAGGTTGCCGCTATGGTGGACCGCTACTATCACGATGTGGAGAAAGAGGCTATGCGTCGTGCCGTGCTGGATGAAGGCAAGCGTCTGGACGGTCGTACCACGACGGAGATCCGTCCTATCTGGTGCGAGGTTAGTCCGCTGCCCGGACCTCACGGTTCATCCATCTTCACCCGCGGCGAGACACAGTCGCTCTCAACCGTTACCCTCGGCACCAAGCGTGACGAGAAGCAGATTGACGAGGCGCTTATCCAGGGCTCTGACCGCTTCCTGCTCCACTATAACTTCCCGCCGTTCGCAACCGGCGAGGCCAAGCCGCAGCGTGGCGTAGGCCGTCGCGAGATAGGTCACGGCAACCTCGCTTGCCGCGCACTGAAGAACATGATTCCCGAGGACTTCCCCTACAGCGTACGCGTCGTTTCGGATATCCTTGAGTCCAACGGCTCCAGCTCGATGGCTACCGTTTGCGCCGGTACACTCGCGCTGATGGACGCCGGCGTGCCTATCAAGAAACCTGTCAGCGGTATAGCTATGGGACTGATCTCGGAGAACAAGGGTACGAACTACGCTATCCTGAGTGATATCCTCGGTGACGAGGACCACCTCGGCGATATGGACTTCAAGACCACCGGTACACGCGACGGTCTGACAGCCTGCCAGATGGATATCAAGGTGGACGGTCTGAGCTACGAGATTCTGGAGAACGCACTTGCACAGGCTCATCAGGCACGTATGTATATCCTCGACAAGATCCTCGAGACGATGCCCGAACCGCGTGCTGACATCAAGCCGCACGCTCCGCGTATCACCAGCTTCTATATTCCGAAAGACCTCATCGGTGCCGTTATTGGCCCGGGCGGTAAGATCATCCAAGGCATCCAGGCTGAGACCGGTGCTGTCATCAGTATTGACGAGGACGAGAAAGGCGGCAAGGTTGAAGTGGCTTCGAACAACAAGGAGTCTATGGACGCCGCTATCGCCAAGATCAATGCTATCGTGGCTCTGCCCGAGGTTGGCGAGACATACGAGGCTACCGTCAAGAGCCTTATGCCTTACGGCTGCTTCGTAGAGTTCATGCCGGGCAAGGAAGGTCTGCTGCACATCAGCGAGATTGACTGGAAGCGCTATGAGACCATGGAGGAGACCGGCATCAAGGAGGGTGACAAGATTACCATCAAGCTTCTTGAGGTCGATCCCAAGACCGGCAAGTTCCGCCTGAGCGCCAAGGCGCTGAAAGAGAAACCCGAAGGCTATGTAGAGCCTGAGCGTCCTGCCCGTGCTCCGCGTGGCGAGCGTCCCGAAAGAGGTGACCGTGGTCCCCGCCCGGAACGTCGTGGCCCGCGTCCTGAACGCGACGGCGACCGCTTCAGCAACAGCGACGGCGCACGTCTTGACCGTCGTCACTAATCTGCTATAAGCCAGATATACAGACAACAAACAGCCGCTCATCCAAGCGGCTGTTTGCATATAAATGGCTACATGTAGCTCATTATAAAAACATTTACCTGCTGCGAAACAGCAAAAATGATTCATGAATACAATTTTTTCTGCAGTGGTTATTTGCATTTGTCAAATAATTTTTGTATCTTTGCAAACAGAAACAGCAATTGACGGATAAAACCTCTAACAAACAATACAGCCATGAAAAAAATCGTAGTGTTTACCGGTGCCGGTGTATCGGCAGAAAGCGGTCTGGGTACGTTCCGTGACTCGGACGGATTATGGGAAAAGTACCGTATAGAAGACGTATGTACGCATGAAGCGTGGCTTAGGAATCCTCAGTTGTGTGTGGACTTCTACAATGCCCGCCGGCGTGATGTGCTAAACGCCCAGCCCAACGCTGCTCATGAGGCAATTGCACGTCTACAGCAGGCTATCCCTAACACTCGCGTTATCACGCAGAACATTGATGACTTACACGAGCGCGCCGGAGCCAGAGATGTGGTACATCTGCACGGCGAGATACGCAAGCTCCGTGCCGAGAACGATGAACTGGCAACCGTCCCCATCGATGGCTGGGAGCAACATTACGGCGACCGTCATCCTAACGGTTCGCTATTACGCCCGTATATAGTCTTCTTCGGTGAAGGTGTCCCTTGGTTTACCGAGGCATGCAATATCGCCGCGACAGCGGACATTCTCCTTGTGGTAGGCACCTCACTCAATGTCTATCCGGCAGCCTCTCTACTGCACTATGCTCCGGCTGACGCACGTATTATCATGGTGGACTCAGGTGATCCCCAACTGGGAATATACGCCTCGCGCGTTGAACTCGTCCGCCAACCGGCTACCATAGGCGTGCCGCAGGTAGTCGAACAACTCATCGCAAGTATCGGATAAAGAAAAAATCCTCCGCTTGACCTCTAAGGCAGGCGGAGGATTAAGTGTCAGTCCATTCCCCGGATGACAGCTTCACGGAGCTGCTTTATTGCTGTAGGTATATCCTCCTCAGCGAGAGTGGATATATCAATAGGCTTACCGACATGCATGTGAACAGGGTGGTAGTTGGCGTGGAACTCATGGCGGTTCATTACCTCATAGCAACCTGTCAGGGAAATAGGAACAATGGGTAGTTTGAGGTCAAGGGCTATCTGCAGTGCACCACGTTTGAACCGCCCTACTTGTCCGTCAGCGGAACGTGTGCCTTCAGGGAAAATAACGGTGCATACGCCGTCGTGCAGCACTTTCTCCGCCTCGCGGAGCGACTGGACAGCTGCAGCTGAGTTACCGCGCTTGACAAATATGTGTCCGGCGGCTTTGCACCCCGAACCTATGAACGGCACTTTACGCAGTTCGGCTTTCATCAGCCACTTGAAGATTACCGGTAGCCATCCGTAGATGAGAAACACGTCTGACATCGACTGATGGTTGGCCACAAATACGTAGGACGTATGACTGTTGATGTTCTCCAAGCCAGTTACGCGTACCGGCAGAAATAGCAGATAGAAGAACGATCGTGACCAGAATGCCTGTATGCCGTGCAGCCACCAACTGTTGCGCCAATGCTGAAAGATAATGGTGGTAATTGCGGTAAAAATTGTAATCAGCGCAAATATGGGTAGCGCGATCAGGTATTGATAGATGCGGTAGAGTATTTTCATATAGCACGAATTATATCGTATAGATATTAAAAACCAAGGGCACGATTATACAATCAGATTGTATATTTCATCATGAAACCTCTGTACAGGGCGCAGATACGCCGGATCTCGTCCCAGTTCTCGTCGGAAAGTTTGGTGCCGATAACCTCAACCACCCGTCCGGCGGCAATCGTGCCTATCTCGCCGCACTTATGGATATCGAAGCCGTCCGCCAGTGCATGCAGGAATCCTCCGGCATACAAGTCACCAGCACCTGTTGAATCCGTGCACGCGGTGGTGATAGCACCTATATGGTAGCGGTTCTCGCCCTGCTGTACATACGAACCGCGCTTGCCTACCTTGACTACAGCTATGTCGCATTCGCTTGCCATCTTCGCCACAGACTCTTCAGGGTTAAGATGTGTGTAGGCAAAGCTCTCGTCTTCGTTGGCGAACACAATATCCACATACTGGCGTACCAACTCCTTCAGGAAATAGTGATTCTCATTGATCACGTTGTACGAAGCCAGGTCAAGGCTGACCATACATCCGCTTTCTTTTGCCAGACGAATAGCTTTCTCTATCAGAGCGTGGTTCTGTACCATGTACCCCTCGATGTGGAAAATGTCGTAGCCGATGAACGCCTCCTTGTTGATATCATCCGCCGTCATTTCTGCTGAAGCCCCGAGATAGGTAGCAAAAGTACGTTCGCCATCGGGCGTAATAAGCACTATCGAGCATCCGGACATCAGTTGCGGATGGGTAAGGAGCAAGGGTTTGACACCGTTCTTGACCAGGTCATCGCGGTAGAACTCGCCCACTTCATCCGCACCGATCTTACCAATGAATGCAGCCTTTCCGCCCAGCGCTGCGATGGTAGAAATGGTGTTCGCTGCCGAACCACCTGCTACCATGTGTTTGCGTACCGAAGCAAAGCGCATCTGAATCATGCGTGCCTGCTCCATAGAGATTAGATTCATACTTCCCTTGGGCAGGTTGAGTTCACGCAGGTCGTCTTCCGACACCTGCATCAACATGTCCGTTAGAGCGTTTCCTAAACCTAAAATGCGTTTCATATATTACAAATTGTTGTTGTTTTTGCTATTTGTAGTACTTTTTTGTACAAAAAATTTGCATATATCAAAAAATTATCGTACCTTTGCAGCCGCTTTTCAGCAAAATTGCTTCCTTAGCTCAGTCGGTTAGAGCATCTGACTGTTAATCAGGGGGTCCTAGGTTCAAGTCCTAGAGGGAGCGCGGAGCAGGTCAAACGACCTGCTTTTTTTGTGACCGTCAATGTTGCCTCCACACCTAATGGTATCGGCATGTTGTGCGCCACATGTCCGGCAGGAAATCCGAACAGCACCGGATAGGTATAATCTTTGACGGCCGTGGCTATGCTCTCATGTAAAGTACAGCCCATTTCCGGATCATCGTCGCAATCGGCAAACTGTCCGGCAATCAATCCACTCACTTGCTCCAGTACGCCACTCAGACGCAGTTGGTGAAGCATACGGTCAATCTTGTAGTGGTACTCGCCAATATCCTCAATGAACAAGATGGTCTTCCGGCCTTCCGCCCTGTCGCGCTCAACGGCAAGACGTATATCATAGGGCGTGCCGCTCAGCCCGCACAGTACAGCCATATTGCCGCCACGAATAACGCCTGTCACTTCGCCTTCCTTATTTAGAGGTGATGCTTCCACCTCATAATGGCACGCTTCGTCATGGAGCATGTGGCGCAAGGCCTGCCATGGTCCGGCATCTTCAGTCAGGTTGGCTATCGGTTTGCACATGATACCATGAATGGATGCGCCACCCAGCTTAGCTACCAGCTGATGCAGCTCGGTGATATCCGAGAAACCGCAGACTGCTGCGCTGTTGTATCCGTATATGCAAACGCCCTGCTCTATCCTGTCAACAATCTGCTGCAAGCCGTACCCTCCTCGCGTACAAAGCACCAGCCCGACCTCGGGGTCAGTCAGTGCCGCCACAGCATCGGCGGTACGTTCTTCCGGTGTGCCGGCAAAACGTCCCCAACGCCCGGTAGCATGCGGAGCTACGGTAACATCGAACCCCTCACGACGCAGTCTGTCCGCGGCGCGAAGCGTGATGTCGGCGTCCAAAGCGCCTGCAGGAGATATTATTCTTATTGTTTTCATTGTTTCCTAACGGAAGCAGCCTTGTACAGCTGTGCGGAGTTAAAAGCGTTCTGCCAGATGATATAGGCGGCAGGCCCTATAGCACTGAGCGGATGGAGAAACACCTGGCACATCCATATACCTAAGGTGGTGTTCTTCTGCCCGAAAGCCTGCCCGGCCGTGATACGGCTGACGCCGGCCATGGTTGTGGGCACCGCTGCAGGATTGATAACCACGTCCTCGTACTCCTTTCCTTTACTCGGTGCCGGATAGCGGTAGCCAATCCATCGTCCAAGGTAATACTGCATGAGGCAGGCAAGGAGTGAGCCGGCTAACAATACAGCCAAAGCCCACCAGCTGTAGTCTGCACGGAGCAGAGTATAGGTTATGTCAGCCATCAGGATGACCAGTGTACCTGCCCACAGGTAAAAAGGTACTTGCGCCCATGCGCGTGTAAGCACGAACCGACGGGCAGAGCCTTTGCGCCGTTGAATTCCATCGTAACTCAGGCGTAAAGCCCACGCAGCAATGAACGGCATAAGCAGCAGAGGTGCCACGCGACGAAGGATAATCCACATCTCCGTCATGAACGCCAACTGACCTTCGGGATGCACCAAGGGAAAGAACGCCGGTACGATAACCGCGGTGGCAATGTTGCTGAGTAACGTGAAGGTAGTCAGGTTTTGTATGCTGCCTCCAAGTTTGCCAGCAATGATGGGGGCCGCCGTGGCTGTGGGCATAATCAGGCACATCATCAGTCCCTCGCTAACTATCATCGTATCTTCCGCTCCTGCATCGCAATACCTGCATAGTGCTACCGTCCCGAAATACACGCCTGCCGTGAGCGCCAATTGGGTAAAAAGCACAAACCAATGCCAGCGGTGCAGACGCAAGTCCAAGGGATCCACCTTGCAGAACGTGAAGAAGAGCATCAGCCCTATCATCGGCGGCAAGACCGGTGTCAGATGCCTGAATAGTGGATAGCCTGCCACACCGATAACCATGGACAATGCCAGGGCGTATTTGTCTATGAACTGCTTGGCGGTCATTCGGCTGTATATGCAGTATAAACCTCTCCCGTAGCAGAGCGTTCGTCAAACAATTGGCCGAAATCCCGTACTATACCATCCATTATGTCGAAGACCTCTTCTTTAGTATCCGCACGCAGCAGACTGATACGTGTCTGCCGGAAGTTCGGCAAGCCTTTGAGAATAGGGCTTGCAGCAAAGTGCCTGCGGCTGTGCACGATACCTTTGCGCTCGTCACCCACCCATTCGATGCTACGCTCCACATGCTCTTTAAGCACATCCATGCACCACGCCATGCTGCGTTTGGGCGCTTCGCGACCTTCCAAGCGGCAGCGTATATCCTCAAATATCCAAGGACATCCGAACGTCGCCCGGCCTATCATAACTGCATCTACGCCATATTGCTCAAAGCACTGTCTGGCTCGTTCGGGAGTGGTGATATCGCCGTTGCCTATGACGGGTATATGCATCTGCGGATTGCGTTTCACTGCGCCTATTAGTGTCCAATCCGCCTCACCACGGTACATCTGCGAACGTGTGCGGCCGTGGATGGCTATCTCCGTTATGCCGCAGTCCTGGAGACGCTCGGCCAAGTCAACGATGAACGGCGTGCCGTCATCCAGATACAGCATCTTGTCTTCCCATCCTAACCGCGTCTTGACCGTCACAGGCGTCTTCACCGCATTCACCACGGCACGGGTTATCTCCATCATCTTCGGCACATCCCGCAGTAGCCCTGCACCTGCACCTTTGCCCGCCACTTTTTTCACAGGACAACCGAAGTTAATGTCTATGATATCCGGTTGAGCCTGCTCCACAATGCGTGCCGCATCGGCCATTGACTCTGGTTCCTTACCGTAGATCTGTATGGCGACAGGCCGCTCGGCGTCGTTAATCTTGAGTTTACGCATCGTGGAGGCTACATCACGAACGACTGCATCCGCATTGACGAACTCCGTATAGACCCTGTCCGCTCCAAAACGCTTGCACAGCAGTCGGAATGCCGGATCAGTCACGTCCTCCATCGGAGCCAGATATAACGGATACCTCGTCACGCTATCTCCACTTTTCAAATTTTCCAATCACTTGGGTGCCGGCAGCCAAGTTTGGTTACGCCCGATGAAACCACGCTTGTCAAGTGAGCCGCGAAGCACAAGCTTGCCGTCCTTGAGGTAAATCTTGCCATAGTAGAACTTACCGTTCTTGGGATCAAGAACCCTTCCGCCACGCAGTTCGCCTTCCTCCATCTTCATTCCACGGATAATTACCAGTCCTTCAACAGGCTTGTTATGGTCCTCACCTTCGCATGCTATGCACACAGCGTCCTTAGGTTCCACAAGTAACTTGGCTACCTTGCCATAATACAGGCCGTCAGCGCCTTGATATATGCTGACAATAGAAAGTTTGTCACCCGTCTGATCATCCACGGTCATCCAATCGCCGACAACGGAATTCTGCGCTATACAGAAGGTAGCACTTACAATGAATAATGTAAATAGTAGTTTCTTCATTATTTGTCATTTTGCGCACGACGCTCACGGAGTTCCTGCTTGATGAATTTGACCATCATATTGATAGCCGCATTATTGTGTCCGCCTTGCGGTATTATCACATCCGCATAACGTTTGCACGGTTCGATAAACTGCTCATGCATAGGCTTGAGCACGCGCTGGTAACGCTCCATGACCGCCTCTGCCGTACGTCCACGTTCAACTATATCGCGGCTGATGACACGTATGAGCCGGTCATCACCGTCAGCATCAACAAATATCTTGAGATCCATCTGCTCGCGCAGGTCTTTATCAATCAATGCCATGATTCCTTCTACCACGATTACCTCTTTCGGCTCAATATGTACGGTTTCCGGTTGCCGTGTACAGGTTATATAGTCATAGATAGGCTGCTCAATGGCTTCACCTTGCTTGAGCCGTGCTATGTGTTGCTCCAACAGCGGCCAGTCGAAAGCGTCGGGATGGTCAAAGTTGATGTTCTGCCGTTCCTCAACGGGCACATGGCTACTATCCTTGTAGTATGAGTCTTGAGGAATAACCACCACCTCACCTTTCGGCAGGCGTTCAGTCAGTTTGCGGACAACGGTTGTCTTGCCTGAGCCGGTACCACCGGCAATGCCAATAATAAACATAATGTATAGTTTTTGTTAGGTGTAGCACTGTTTAGTAACTGATAAAACGGCACCACCTGATGCCGTTTTATGGTACGAATAGGGTTATCTCTTCTGCTTTTTCTGCTGTTTGCTACGCACATCTTTCTTAATCTGGACTTCAGACAAGACGCTGCAAGTATGCGTCATAGCATCGTCGAACTCCGGGAAAGAAGTTGATAACTTGCCACCGGAGAGAGTGTCTATGTCCTCTTTGAGGCGTTGTACTCCGGACTCAAAATCCTTGTTCCATATCTGGTTCTTCTGCCTCATGCAGCGCGCGATATATATAGTGGCTGCCTGTCGCTGCTTTTCGTCAGTGATTGTCGTGGCATACTCCACCAAGTCTTGAAGTATTCTGCCATAATTACGCAACTTGATTGCGTCTGTGCGGTGAACGATTGTAGCCGTTTCCATCACTTGTTTTTGATAAGATATATCATTGTCGGATAGTGGTCACCATAGCCATTCTGCCACACACCACCCTTATGTGTACGCAACGGAGCCCCTTTGTCCTTTCCCTCTTGTACCGTGAGGAAAGGTTTGTTGAACACCTCGGATTTCCAGTACGTCCAACCTGTGCGCTCGTGAGGTGCATTGAGCAGAGGTTCGGAAATGATTATCTGGTCAAACAGGTCCCACGTACCATTGTACATCAGAGTTCCTACTCCACGGTCAAGATGCAGCCACATGGTATTGAAGAATCCCTGTTCCGTCACCTCCTCGCGGGTTTTGCGGGCTTTCAGGATCTCTGCACACGAGTGATTGAACGGATCGTCATTGAGGTCACCCATGATGATAATTTTGGATTTAGGATCTTTCAGATACAGCGAGTCGCAAATACGCACGCACAACATGGCTGCCGTATCACGCGTAGCACGCGAAGATTCTTCGCCACCATATCTTGAAGGCCAGTGGTTGACAATCAGATGAAGTTTGTCGCGGACAATATTACCATTCTCATCTTTCAAGTATCCGGACAGCAACAGTTGAAAACGGCTACGCACCTTGCCTCCGTCAGAATAATGCGCCTGAAGCGTATACGGAACAGGCTTACCGGAAGGCACGAAGTAACGCGGATCATACAAATATCCGACATCAACGCCACGACGGTCCGGACCTTCCAACAAGATGGGTATATACTTGCGTCCCGTCTGGTTCTCTATCTCGTCAGCGAGAGCTTGCAGGCAACGGATATTCTCCACCTCGCATACACCTATAATGGATGCGCCGAGCGGAGTCTTGTCCAGTCCAAACTGCGAGATGGCATAGGCCATATTCTTGAGTTTGTGGCGATATTTCAGCCCCGACCAATGGTTGCCGCCATTTGGCAAGTATTCATAGTCGTTCTTGTGGATGGTGTCGCCCGTATTGAGCAGGTAGTAGTCATGAATGGTGTCAAACAGGTTCTCAAGGTTATAGAACGCAACGCAACGGACAACGTAGTCCTGCGATTCAGATTCCTGGGAACTTTTCTGAGCTTGAGCAGGCAGACTGACAAGTGCCAGACAAGCAAAAATGAGAGTTGCAACGATGTTTTTCATATAGAGAAAAGAGTTTTTTTGTAAAAAAACGTACAAAGTTACGATTTTTTTTGCAAATATGCAAATTTTTTTGTAACTTTGCATAAAATTTTACATTTAAATATCAATATTATGTCTTCAGTAAATAAAGTTATCTTAATTGGCAACGTTGGTTCAGACCCTGATGTCCGTTACTTAGACCGTGGTGTTGCTATTGCAAATTTCAATTTAGCCACCACGGAAAGAGGCTACACAATGCAAAACGGCACTCAAGTGCCTGACAAGACCGACTGGCACGCTATCGTGCTATGGCGTAATCTTGCTGAGTGGGCAGAGCGGAACATCCGCAAGGGAATGAAACTCTACGTTGAAGGCAAACTGCAGACACGTACATGGGAGAAGGATGGCCAGCGCAGGAACAAGACCGAGGTGATTGCTGAGAACATCCAAATCCTGTATCGTCCGCAAGAATACCAGCAGCGCAACGATGTCAATGAAGAGGAAGACGGAGGATTTGAGAACATGGACAATCGTGAAGAACCGGTCATCTTCTAACACTATCCGGATTTCACATCCCCTGACTTATTTGCTGCGCGTAATACGTGCAAGTAAATAAGCGAAAGAAGGCCCTCTTGATAGAGAGCCTTCTTCGTATTTGAGTTAAGCGCAACTATTTGCCGCCGAACTTCATTCTTTCACATCGGAGTGTCCGGAATGCTTGTCCTCCTTCTCAAGTTTGGTAAGGCGGTGCCTGAAAAAGATGTTGATGGTCACGATAGTAATCGTACCAAGTATCGCCTCGCCAAACATTCCAAAACCGCACAATCCGCCAACAGCAGCAGCACACCACACAGTTGCCGCAGTTGTCAGGCCTTTAACCGTATCGCCGTCCTTGAAAATGATACCCGCCCCCAGAAAACCGATACCGGAAACCACTTGCGCAATGATTCGCGAATTGTCTCCTCCGAAAATGGTCGGAGACATAAGCACGTACAGGGATGTACCTATCGCAATAAGGGAAATTGTACGCGTGCCGACTACCTTGCCGTGCAACTCACGCTCCACGCCTATCACATAGCCCAAAATGGTGGCAGCGAATATTTTTAATATGGCTGACAACCAGTCTGTCTGGAGAAAATTTTCAATAATCTGGTTCATTTCTATAAAGAAGGTTTAGAGAAGTAACTGGTTATAACTTACAGTTCCTATATAGCGTATCGCCATTATCTGTAATACTGACCGGCTCCAGTTGATAAGCCTTTGAGCAACTCTTGATAGATGCTATATTGTCCTTAGCGATGGTCTGATAAGATTCCATCCGTAATGCTTCCGCCATGTAGAATGACACCTTGTTGATGAGCGTGCCTATTCCCTGATGCTTATACCGACTGTCGACCATACGGCCAAAATAACACACACCAGTGAAATAACTGCGAAGGAAGAAATATCCTACTATCTGATTATCACGTTTTAGCACATATGCTAAAAAAGATTTGTTCCGTTGTAACTCTGCCACATCGTCATCCTCAAAGCCATGCGGTGTAAACCAACGATAGAGGTCATCCGGCTGGCTATGGAAAAACGCAACAAGTTCTCCAGTCGGGATATCAGCTATACGCTCCATTTTGAATGGTGCAGCCATCCGAAATGCCTCCTGCTCAACACTCTCCAGTCTATTTGAGTATCGGAGTCTGAACAGTAAAGAGTTGGCGAGTTCAATAAGGCGCCAAACAAACGGCATGCAGTCACGTAACCTGTGAGCAAAAGTGTAGAGACGGCTTATCATAAGAAAGATTTGACAGGGAGCAAAAAAGACATGTGTCCTCTTACTTTATTGTAACAATCAAATCGCTTGTTTCATCGTCGGATTGAGTGTTATATCCTTTGATGGACAGATTCTTCACGCCTTTCGCGCGCAAGTATGTCGCAATAATCGATGCGCGTGTAGTCGCACGTTTGTCACTCATGTATAGAAGATTCACTTTTGTCCATAAGTTGTTATTCAACAGACTGCCTGCAATCTTGTCCAATACTTTAATCGCATCCTCAGTCAATTGTTCTTCACTACTCTCTGCGAACTTGTCTCCTTTCTCAAAACGAATGGTATTAATCAGCACGGTTCCCTCCCCTTGTTCTTCCAACACACGTAGTGCACTCTCGATGTCTTCAGATTGCGATGTAACACCTTTTTCAGTAGCCTGGACAGTAATTGACCCTCCGTTTTCAAGCGCCCTTGCTATCATCTCTGGAGTGATATTCACGTTGACATAAACCGCATTTTTAGGCGGAGCTTGTCGCTTCTCGCGCTGTTTAGGTTTACGAGGAGCACGTATCGGCAAGTCATTTTCATCAAGTTTCGGGTCAGCTTCTTTCTCACGACTATCAAAATAGTACCTTACGCCACCGCTCAGCATGCCTGCATTAATCCAAGGAGACGAGTATATTGTATTATCCGTCTTCTTTGGACCTCGTCCATAGCCATGGTATTCACCCTCTATCATAAGCCCCCAATGCGGTCTTATCATAAACTCAAATTGAAGTGCGGTACGGACAACCGCATAGGGGCTCCAGAAAGGTTTATCGGAAGATGGGTCGCCTATAATCTGGTTATTCTGCCAAAGGGCAGAGACTCCAAGTCCAGCATCCCAGAAGAGGTGGAATCGACGCGCAAAAGGCGGGACATTCCGCCATGTTAAACATTCAAACAGACTGATATGCGAATATACGCCAAACTCTATAGACGTGCCCAATGCTGCCTGACGGTTATAACTATAATTACCAAAGTATGCACCTAAGCCCAAACCATAATCGAACCTATACTCTGTAAAAATCGAAAATTGGTGGGAAAGGTCAGATGCAAAACCATACTTTCCTCCATTTGCTTCCTTAAGACTGGTTTGCTCGTTTTTGAGCCGGAAATAAGTAATACCTCCCTTGAGACCTAAAGTCCAATGATCACGGAACGAGTCTTTTTTCCTGACTGGTTCAACTACAACCACTGTTGAATCTACTGAAGGTGCAGTAGCCACGACTCCAGCAGATACATATGCGGTAGAGTCCAAGAACTGCGCAATGGCGGGGTGAGTGGAATCATCAATAGCAACAGATTGAGCATTAATGCCCAACGCCAGCATTGATGATAATACTAAGAGCGAAAACAATCGTTTCATCATGTAGTAAAAAAATGCATGCAAAATTACAAAAAAGAATATAAATATCCAAATTATTCTATAAAAAAATGCTTTTATAATAGTCTATTTGGCATTTTCTTACAAATTGCTGGTCAAATCGGGATGCAATAAGCGGTCGAGCAGCCTCCGCCATCTGTTTGCGTTCCATAGGATGCTCTACCATATAGCGCATAGCCTGAACCAGTTGTTCAGTATCATGTGGCGGTATAATGACACCATTTTCTCCTTGCCGGATTATTTCCCGTGAACCATTGATATCCGTCACAATAGCAGGCATACCCATCGCCCCCGCCTCAAGCACAACATTCGGAAAGCCCTCACGGTAACTGGGGAAAACCAAACAATCTGTTTCCTGATAGAATGGACGCACGTCTTTCTGTTGTCCGACGAACCGGATGGCAGGATGATGGTCAATGGCATAGCGGGTGCCAGGATGCAGCGGGCTGGAGTCTTCATACCATCCGACAAGAGTAAGCGTACAAGATGGGTATGATTTCACCAGCTGGAGAAAAGCCTGTATAAGTTCGTTGATACCCTTATCTGGTACAAGACGACCAACAAAGATGAAACGAACAGAGGTAGAGTTTTGGGCTTTAGGCTGCATCTGCTTAACCGGTTGCCAATAATTCAGATCTATTCCCCGTACATTTCCATAACCTAACACGTCTATCGGCTTACGAGTAATGCCCCCACTAATAAGGTCACTCCTAACACCCTGTCCCTCAGCGATAATATGCGAGGCACATGCACATGTGAGTCGATCAGTGATACGGATGAGATGCCGTTTGATGCCCACAGACGTAGGCCATATTAAACCAGTAAAAGTATGAATGCGAACAGGTACCCTGATAATCTTGGCCGCCATCATACATAGTAAACCTGCTTTTGGTGTAAAGGAATGCACTGCTTGCGGTTTTTCTATACGTAAGAGGCGTATCAACTGCATCAACGAAAGCAAATCTGCAATCGGACTTATCTCACGATGCATCTCAACGGGCACGCATCTTACCTGCTCGCGTTCCGCTACCTCATCCAGTTCTTCTCCTGGAGATGAGATGGCTACTACTTCACAGTTATGTGACATCTCATGAAGCAGTCCCCGACAAAAAATGTTGAGTGATATAGGGATTGTGGAGCAATAGAATAGTTTTTTCATTTCCGTTGTTCCGTCACATCATAATAGACTGAGTTATATGCTTCAGCCATTGCATCAATGTCAAACTTAAGTGCGTGTTGTTGACAGCGAGTGGCAATTGTCTTGGCATATTGAGAATTGGTACAAAGCTTTCTGACGATAGATGCTAATGCTTGTTCATCTTGATGGGGAAAGAGTAATCCATAGCCAATAACAATTTCGCGCAGTCCGTCAACATCACTGGCAACAATAGGTTTGCCGGCAGCCATTCCTTCTAGATTCGACAAAGACAATCCTTCATAATGCGAACTCATCACTACAACATCTGCCGATTTTAGCAAGTCAGGTATATCTGTACGAATACCTAGAAAATGTACTCGTCGTTCAACATCAAAAGTCTTGGCAAGTTGTTTGCATGCACTCATACATACGCCATCTCCGACCAGAAGAAGATGATAGTCATTTGGAAGCAAACGCATGGCTCGGATAATGGTAGGCTGGTCTTTCTGCTCTCGAAAACCTGCCACGTTGATTAGAATATGAGCTGCCTGCATTGTAGTGTGGTTATATTCTGCAGACTCTGAGGCATGAGCAAACCTCTGGATATTTATACCGTTATTAATGATGCATAAAGGAAGTCGTGCTGAGCGTGGAAGGTACGTCTGAAGATTTGTGAAACATGAGTCGGACACACAAATGATTCGTTTATACTGCCGATACATCCATTTGTCTATTGGACGGAATAAAGAAAGATTGCGTCGTCTGTTGGTAGTGTTATGTTCTGTAGTAATAAGTGGGATAGCACGACCTATATTGGCGATAGCTGCAAATAATTGAGGAGAAGTATTGTGGGTGTGAATTATATCGTACTTTGGCATCAATTGTCGTAGAACTATGATATGCTTAGGGCTATACACGCTATTTTCCTCTCCTCCTAACATTACGTTTATCCCCGATAATCTTAATTGGTCAACAATAGGCGTCTGAATGCCCAGGAAAACGTATATGGCAACTTCATGTCCGCGTTGTTGTAAACGAGGAAGCAAATCAACCATTAGTTTCTCAGCCCCTCCTAAACGAAGTGATGTGATGACGTGAAGAATTTTCATTTCAATAGTTGCTATTAACAAATGGAGGAAGTGACTGATACGTATCACTTTTGATAAAGCGATATGCATCTCGTATCCCTTTTATATATAGCACAGGTACTTGTGGTTTAAAAAAAACTATTCCTGCCATGCAATTAACAAAGAACAACCACAATTGCTTGATAGAGAACAATAGTGCTGTTATGCAATTAGGGTGCACAGACCAAAGGGTTCGATGCCATATGATAGCGCTTGCCTTTGAACGGATATAATACCTTTTCATATTCTCATGGTGCGCTCTGCTTGCGGTCTGTCCATCCATGTGAATAACACCGGAATCATAAAGAATTTCCAAATGTCCACCGTTCACGTATAACTTATAGAAGAGGAGCATATCTTCATTATACCAAAAGCCCTCACGCTCACACCATAGTTCATCTTCAAGATGCATCTTCAAGAATGCATCTTTCTTCCACAAGGAACAAGGCCCTGCACAACTCTCAGATGGACAGCATTTTGAGCATGGCTTGTTGTTATATGAAAATGACCCGTTTTTATGGATTTTGAATGCCCATCCGTCATCACATCGTGGAAAAACAAGATTTGTTACGGCAGCATACACTTTGCCAATAACAGACATATCTTGGTTTTTGAATGTATCCGCGCCAACACAATCTGCATTATTTTCTTCTAATGCTTTTAGCAAACGCTCAGCGCTATCCGGCGCAAGAAGCACATCGTCATCCAGCAGTAATATGTAGTCGCTCGTTATCTCATTGTATGGTAGTGCGCGTTGAGCCATCATCCCTTTGGGTACATATACATATTCTTCTCTGCCTATCTGCTCATGCGGGCGTTCGTAGCGATGAGCTATATAAACAACCACCTTCTCGGGTTGTATTGTTTGCCGCCCAATAGAGCGAAGTTCTTCAAGATACTTCTCCCCGGCAGTTCCCAAAGTACGTATGGCGATGGAGTACGACAGCATTATCGTCGTGATTTATACTTGATGAGCCAATATAACAATACCCCAAAAGGAGAAGCAAGAAACGTAAGCAGTTTTTGCGGAGAATTGTGGAGCCATTTTCTATCTTTTGCAATGATACTGGATGCTACATAATGGATAGCTACCCGAAAACGATTGAGCCAAGTATTATGCACGAGTTGCATCTCTAACACGCGCTGTTTTTGGAAGCTACGCGGACTATTGGTATATTGCCGCCATATACCTGCAGACATGCTATCGGTATTTGTTTGGTAATCCACATAGCACAGATTTTCATTGAGCAAAAGTATTGGATACTTGTCACAAACCTGCATCATCATATATACCGGGTTGAAGTTCTTTTCTCCCGGGAATCCCTCCATTGGAGCTACTGTTTTCATTAGACTGGTACGAAGGACAGGTTTAGTGTCTCCTATATGGAGTTTTTTCAAATATAAATCCATAAACCAAACCTCATTCAAGGCTTTCGGGAAGAACCCGCCGATAGGAGTATTGTCCAAATGAAAATCCAATCCCATTAACCCGGCATATTGTTTTCCTCCTCTTGTTTTCCAGCATTGTAATATTTTTTCAACTGCATCATCCGGCATATAGTCATCTGAGTCAATACAGACACACAACTCGGAATCAATGTTGAGATAGGCTATGTTATAACCGGTATATAGTCCCTCATTCTCCTTGTATATATCTGTCTCTTATACACATCTGACGCTGCCGNNTATGTTATAACCGGTATATAGTCCCTCATTCTCCTTGTATATATAGCGTATGGAAATTATTTTTTCTTTTATCCACTCACTTACAAGAGCAGAGGTATTATCGGCAGAGCCGTCATCAATAATCAGCCATTCAAAATCATGAGATGTCTGGCGGCATAGACTATCGTATGTGCGTTGTAAAGTATGTGCCCTGTTGTATGTGGGAGTGAATACTGTTAGTGAAGTAGACATAATGAAGCCTGCTTATTGCTTATCGTACCTAATTTGAGTAAATAGTTCCATCCATTTCTTAGTAACGTTCTCAATATAATATGTTTCGGATTTTTGGATTGCACAATTTCCCATAGTAATTCGTAGATTGACATCATCCATAAGTACTGATAGCCGTTTTGCAAATAAGTTCTCATCACCCAATGGAATGAGATAACCATCCTCATTGTCGGATATGATATCTTTTGGGCCGCATGGACATTGATATGCAACTACGGGCAGGCCAACGGACATTGCCTCTACAATGACGAGTCCCCAACCTTCGAATGTGGAAGTTAATGCGAATAGGGACGCTTCGGCCATCCTTGATATAACATCAGGGCTATAGCCTTTCAAGAAAACACTATTTCGTAAATTCAACTTGTCTATTAGCATCGTCAATTGCCCTTGACATCCGCCGCTTCCCCAAATCTCCAGTTTCCAATCGGGATGTGAAGAATGAATCGATTTCCAAATACTGATAAGCGATGCAAAGTTCTTTTGATATGTCAATCGTCCTGCTGCTATCACTGTTTTATTCTGATATGAACTTTTTTGGGCGGATTCTATAGTCAGGGGATTCGGTATCGAGCAAACCCTAGGATTACCTCGCCAATTGGTCAATTTATCCTCTTCTGTCAGAACAACAATCCTGTCGTACTTGTGGATATGTAATTTGTAGTCTATAAAGTCTCCTCCTATAGCGAGTAATTTTGAGAACCAATTATTCGCGGCTGCACGACGGTAGTACTTGTAATTATGTATTTCACGAACAAAGATCGGTTTTGAGGAGATATGAATAGAGGGAAGAAAATTCTTTTCTGAAGTTCCAGTGGCAATAACGATATCCGGTTGTATCTGTTCCAATGCTGCCGTTAGCCTCTTCTTATGGATGATTCGTTTATATAGAATTCCTTTCAATACATATAGTTTGCCTTTCCAGTCATCTTCAAAATAATTGACGTTGAGATTGATGATATGAACATCCGGATTAATCGGCAACACGATATCCTTACGATTGTCTGTCACGACAATCCACACTTCATTTCCGGGGATGTTTGCCAAAGCGGAGGCCTTGGCAATTGTTATACGCTGTATGCCTCCCAAATAGCAAATACTGTCTGTGCAATAGACAAGCCTCATCTCAGTACAATTTGCCTATAAAAAACATGAACATGGTAAAGCCTGCATGGAGTAAAAGTGCATATCCTGCCTTTTTGTCCTGTTCTTCCCACAAGGGAATCCGGATGAAAACATATGCTAACAATACGGGATACATAAACCAACTCAAATAAGCAAACCGGTTTGAGAATGCCGCTCTATTGACCATAACCCAGAACGAATTGCTCAATATATATGTACAGGCCAACATGTTGAATGTAGAGTCATTTATTTCCTTTTTCTGGGTGACATACCATGTAAGCCAGACAGGAACAGCACTATATAAAAGAAAGTCCCAGCGGAAACCCACACGCGAGAAATACATATTCTGGGCAGACATGGTTAAATACCTATCCATTCGCTCATCAAAGCCTAACTGTCCGAGGTATGCTGAAATTGCACCTCCGAAGAACAATGATATAACTATTGAAAACAGCCAAAAGTAAATAGCGTATTTAGGGGACTTGACGAAAAAGACTGAAATAACTGCCATTGTAATAGGCAACACAGTGGAACGATGGATGCCGATTGCAACGAAACAGACTATCATCGCCCATAGATACTCCCGCCTGATCAGATAAATAATACCGATAAGTACCACGCTACATGCCAATCCGTTACGAATACCGTTGGTGGCATATCCCCAGAAAGAAAAAGCTGAAATGCAGAAAAGAAATCCCAATATGGTGTTCTCCCATACCAGTTTTTTGCATGCAACTGTTTGTAACAAGACATATAAGGCNNCCCCATGCATTCGTTTTACAGATATAGAACAACAACTCAAATCCCCATTCGTCCCCCCAGTGAATGGCATCAAGAGAAGGGATTGCAAGTCGCTCATAGGAATGGAAATACGCCAACATGTCCTGAAAGCGCCAGCTGACAGGCCGCATACCTACATATAGTGCACATATTGTAGTGATTACCAACGCAGGAAATCCGTTGTGCTGCTTGAGCAGGAGATGATTGTCTTGGGACGAAATGTACCTTATGGCATATACCAGACAAAGAAGAAAGATTGTCCAATAGAAAATGGTGGAGTATATGTAGTCAGGTATATTAAACATGCAACAATAACCTGTGGTATATCCTGCTTATCTTTGAGCGGTAATATGCCCGCTTCCCATGTGGTGACTTGGCAAACCGATGAATACTGACCGTATTGGGGGTACAGCGAAGTATGCCTGTAGCATCGTTCAAAGGGCAAAGGTATTCCGACGGAAGGATAACCGCCTCTGCGACATATTGTTTTTCGCCATTACGTAGCAGCCCTAAATCAACCAATGCTTCTGTGTTAAGTTCAGGACAACCGCTAATCACATGAAGATTGTCATATTTATGCAGCATGGCTTGTACAGCAGGATGATTCGGAGTAGCAGCAAAACCTAAGCCTGTATTGATAAATTCAGGTATTTCAAATCCAAACCAGGCACTATATTCTGCCAATAGTTCTTCGGGGTATCGAACAACTTCAACATCCGTGTCAAAATATATTCCGCCATATCGCTCAACCATAATCAGGCGAACAACGTCACTAAGATAGGCCCAACGTTTCTCCCTATACGCCATTGCTGCATATGGATGGCTATTGATGTCAAAGTTCGACTCGTTCCACTCGTGAATCTCCCAGCCAGGAAAGAAGCGTTGCCACGTAGCTATACACTTTTTCGCAGACTTAGGAAGAGATTTGTCTCCGAACCAACAGTAATGAATAATATGGGGAATCATTGTTGCTTAATAATATCCGCAAGTTTTGTGACGCATTTGGCGGTGAATTGGTATACCGAATAGGGCAGGTGCAAAAATTCCCAGCTTATAAAACGCACCAGCCAAGAGCGTTTGTCCTTGCGTAACGGTGCATTGCTCCATGCCGTCATGTTGTGGTATTGATAAAATACCGCGGCCATCGGGTGCAGGCTGTTAGCTATCCATGGGCGGTTGTAAAATCCTTCCGTGAAATGGAGAATGGCGGGGTGAGCAGTCGCCTCCATGTATTCCTGCTCGGAATAGAATGGGGTATTTGTGCGCCGGAGAAGAGTATACGGATGCGAGTAATAATTACTGGTGCAATTGTATCGCGGATGAACGATTTGTACTTTTCCTATGCAGACTCCGTTGATGATGCCCTGATCGTGGTGATAGACCTGTCCGTTATGCTCCAACAAGAAGTCAATGAATCTTTTTTGCAAATCGTCTTTTCGCCAGAGGTCAAGATTTATCAGTAGGACGCCAGAATTCAAATATGGTTCGTCTTCCCTCAAATTGATATTGATTTTTGCATCGCAATCGGGTAAGGTGTCCAGTACTCCTGCAATATATTTGTCATGCAATGGTGTGTTCCATAAAACCGAAATATCACCGGATATAACCGTGTCACAGTCCAAATAAAGCACTTTCGGTATATCTGTTGGCAGGATGGATGGCAGGAACAAACGCGCATACGAACTAATCGCTATTGTATCAGGTACGTCTATCTGCAATCGGTCACGTAAATCATGGATGTCATATACATGCAGTTCCCCACGCCCTGATGGGATATGAGTTTGTAATTGTCGGATGGTATTCTCGCCTATTCCATTAGATAACAGATGAAAATGAATAAATCCGCTGTTATTTGCTATGGCAGAAACAATCACGACCGCGACAAACTCGGCATAATTATTATCTGATGCTAAAGCTATCTGCATAACAATTGATAAATCTTGTTGACCTCATCTTCGTTACCGTAGTCATGGCAATGTAAATAGTCAACAATGGACTGATACAAATCCTTATTGCCGGCTAACTCACAAATAGTATTCGCTATGGCCTCATTGTCAAGAGCACATATTATCCCGTCCACTCCTGACTTAACCTGATTGGCTGCTGTATTGTAGTTGGTTATTACAACAGGCTTGTATAGCATTTGCGCTTCCCGTACTGTAACGGAATGTCCCTCATAACGAGAAGGTTGCACGTAGATATCACACGCATTGATGTAGGGGTAAGGATTGTTCTTTGCACCGACAAATTCAACATGCTGATTCACGCCAAGCCGGGCGGTGGCTTGGATAAAAGACGATGCATCTCCTGGACCTACAACCTGCCAATGGAACTCCAGTCCCTTGTCCAACAGGAACTTAGCAATATATGGAATGGCTTCGAAATTTTTCTGATAACTGATTCTGCCCACGCTACATAGATTTATCCCCTTGGATTTGGGAGGTAGCGGATTCCGTCTTGCCTGTTCACGTACAAATGCCGGAGAAAGGATGTTGTGAATCTCCACTATCTTATCTTTCAAGTTAGGATACAAGAGCAGGAACTGTTGCGTGACGGTTGATGAAATGGATGCAATATAATCGTTCTTTCTCCACCAGAATTCTGTAGTGGGGACATCCACTTTGACAAATGAGAAATCGGTATGTATCCATTCCATTTTCCGAGTGGCATCCACTTTCTGCTGAACGATATGCGGTGGGTCAAGGAAACTGATAGCCAAATCGTAGTGCCCGTATTTCTTCAGTGAAGGAAGATAGTGAATCACTTCGTTGAAGACATAGTGCGTGGCACTGCCGTCAGAATCCAGATGATTCTTCCGCAAATAGTGCTTGTACTTGTATCTGGCAACCAGACGCGCCCATGCAATAGCGAATTGCCGACGCTTGAGACATTCAACCAAGGGCTTCTCAATCACGGAGTATGCCTCTTCTTCAGGCAGAAGGTGTATTTTGGCTGGAATCAAAGGCATGAATGCGCCCGTATGCTGGTTGAGGAACAAATCCACATCCACGCGATTTGTGTCAATTGCATTAAGCAAACCGAGCAAAGCCCTTTCAGCTCCACCTAATTCCATATAGTGCAAATTGATAAAAATACGTAGCTTTCTATTCATAGACACTATAGTGACGTATCAGTTGACTGTCGGTTGACTGTCGGTCGACTGTCGGGAATGGACCGATTTTGGACCGATATTTGTGTGAACTTGGAGTGAACGGAATTGCTGTGGGCAATGGAATCGGTCAGGAATGTCCGGCTGGCTGAAATTGCTTCGGGCAGACGGGTTATATTCAAGCGCGATAGATTGTGCATGCGGATATTGAGGCCGTCCTCGCGGTTGACAATGGTATAAGGGATACCGAAAATGATGGCAAAGGCTGTTCCGTGGAACGAGTTGCTGACGATGTGTGCGGCATGCCTGACTAAGCCAAGGAAGGCAAGAGGAGAGGCATATATGAAATTGCGGTCGGCATATCGGAGACGCTTGTCGCCAATCGTGAAGATTTTCAGGTTCTGTGCTGCGGCTATGCGTTTCGCTTCCTTGCGCACCTCCGGACTATTCATGAAATCATAGACAAGGACATATCTTTCGCCTTTTCCTGTGTCGTCCGCCAAGTCCTGCCATTGCTGGCTGGAGAGCAGAAAGACCGGATCCAAAACTTCTGTGGCTGCGTAGCCCAAAGACTCAATAATTGCAAGAGCGGAATGCTCGCGGACTGAGATGGCATCAAAGCGAGCGAGGTTGGTTCTGACAAACTCACGTGCGGATGGCAGGATGTCGGGCGTAGCAAAACTGGCGGCGTAACTTATGCGTCGTACCGACTTGTCACCAAAATCAAGATAGTATCCCGGATCTGTTCCGTTGCGGAATTCCGTATTCCAGATCTGGTCACTGCCGGCAATATAGACATCCGCTTCGGGTGGGTTTGCACGCAGTTCGTCAATTGACCAGTAGATGCGTCCGGTGAGCGGTATATAATCCTTTGAGAAGTTGTCAAAATATGGCAGACGCCTTTTTGCACGCAAGCGTTCGGGGAACTGCAATATGAGTTTTCCCCATTGCTTGACAGATAATCCCGGCCAGAAAAGAAGTTGCACATCGCCGCGCATGTAGTCGGGGCGGTAGTCAATCACCTGCACGTCATGTCCTTGCTGTTGTAGATAGTTAGCCAAGGCGAACGTCTGCAGACGGGCTCCGTAGTTGTAGGCATGCTGGCATGTGATGGTGCAAATCTTCATGTTCCGGTTCACTAATTACGGGTGTTGTTATTAGTGAAAAACAATAACTTTTATACGTGATAAATCAGGAATCCGTTCTTTGCGCTCTGCCAGGCGAACAGAGCAACGACAAAAAGCATATATATAACGGCATATCCCCAGAAGCCATGCAGAATCCTCATCTGCCCCAGTCGCGATTGGACAGTCTCGGAGCAACGGTTAAGCCATTTGGGCACATGGATTGTCGTATGTTGCGCCTGCGCAAGGTACACCAGCATATAAGAGGTGTATAGAATGTAGGGGAAATTGCGCATCATATCGCAGGAAAGTCCCGCCAGCATGGGGCTCATTCCAACCAGTTGGATGAGGAACACATTGCTCAAGTCAACAGTATTGCTGTTGGAGAACAGGGTGTGCTGCTTGTGGTCAATCCCGGGTACGCGCGTTACCATAATATAGAACAGGGGATAACAGAAGAGAAGCAATGCGGCAGCAAGTACAGCAACAGGCTTCCACCAGCTGTTGATACAATACATCATATCAAGATGCTCAAGAACAGTCTCTTTTGCTCCATGTCCCAAGAAGCCTACGCCCTCGCCGATGCCAGGCAATCCTCCCGCTTGCGGGTAGCGGACAAACACATCATACCACGACTGCCATATAACCTGCGCCTGTTCCGCCTGCCCCTTTAGCAGGCAGACAAGAGCCATGGTGATTACCGGCAGCGCGAAGACTCCGGCAGTCTTGGCCAGGCGTGCAAACAGGTGTTCCTGCTCAAGCGAGCAGAAGTACATAAGACATAAAACAGGTATGGTGAGGAAGAATACAGGTTCATATATCAGGATGAAGACGCTCGCCAGAACAACAGATGCCCAAAGCAACCCTTGCTGTCTGTTGCTTTGATAGCGTATATACAAGTAATAAACAACATAGACAGCAAGCATAATCAGGTAATCGCGCCTTACACGAGGAATGCCGCCGTTCGTTAATGCCAGGGCAAACACAAAAGGCAATAAGCTCCATCGCTGACGGCGGAAGACATTGACCATCAGTCCGACAAAGAATCCGAACCACAATAAATCGAATGCAATAATAACCGTCTTGACATCAAACGGAATAATCTGATACGCGCCAAGCAGCATCTGTCCGATAAATCCACGGCGCACAAAACCACCTTCGTAATTGATTAGCCAGTCGCTTATTTCATAACTTTCGTATGAGAAGGGGAACTGCACGGTAAATACAATCTCATGCAAGACCTTGCATGCCAGCAGAGCAATAGCAATATATTGGGCGATGTAACTCTTATTCTTCATATTCCGGATCTTAATGGACTTCAATTCGAGCAACTCTTTATATGTGTTTTTCCGACAAGCCACGGGGTAAATCTATCAGCCAACGGCATCAAGACAAGTGAAACAGTCAATCCTAATGTGGCCGCAACGTATGGATTATAGCGGGGCAAATATAGCTGGCACAGGCATATAACCCACATGTGAACAGCCAGGAAACATATTGCGTTTGTAGCCAGATAACGAAGGGATCGGCCTATCAGGTTTTCTGGAATGATGCGGGTGAGGATTGCTACGACACTTATCATGGAGAAAGAACCGCAGAGTATCAAACCTATGCGAAGCAGTCCGGCAAGGGCAGGACAGGAAGATGTGCCGAAAGCAAACAGGATGATGGAAATGGCGGATACTATGCCGGCAAAAATCGCAAGCGAAGATATCGAAATTGTCTGCGCGCGCATATTATAAGGTTGAAGAATATATCCGAGCAGGTACATGAACCATGCAATAAAGAAGTCGGACAACTTGAGTGGGAGAAGTTTGTTGTGGAACAGCGCATCCAGAATAAGGCAGCCGGTCATAACCAGTCCGGTGATGCCCAACCGAAGCTGAGTGCTGAAATTACGCGTCGCCTGATGCAGGAAAACGGTGGCAAGACAGACCTCAAACAGCACATATACAAACCACAGGCTGACAGTCATGAATCCGGAGTTGCCCATCAGAATATCCCAAATGTTTGTTTTGAAAGCCAGGAGGAAGCCGCCGTGATAGTTGTTGGGATTAAGGAAAACGAACAACACGGATAAGGCGAAATACGGGAGGAGCAGAGTTCTGGCACGATGAAGGAGGGTGTCCCTTACGGAATCATTCTTCATGCGGAAAAGCAAGCCGGAAATCAGGAAGAAACATGGCATAAACCAACTGCTGGCAAACTGTACAATAAGCCAGGGAAATTTGGCATGGAACAAGAGCACAAAGAAGAGTATCAGTCCTTTTGTGTTGTCAATCCATTGTATGCGTTGTGTTTGGGACATTATGGATGGACGATCAGTCGGTTTACTTTTGCACTTTCTACCTCGGCTGTAGCGTTGTGCTCCAAGCTGATGTTGTGGATGATATGTTCGCGGAGCTGTGTGTCGCGGGCAAGCAACATGATTTTTTCAGCGATGGAGTCCGGCGTCATATCGGCGATAAGGCCGTTTTGACCGTCCGCTATTTGGTTATAGACCACGGGAAAGTTGGTGCTGATAACGGGTTTGCCTATGATTCGGGCTTCGGCTAACGTGATACCGAAACCTTCGAAGCGGGAAGTCTGTACATAGATATCTGCAACTGCCATGAACGGATAGGGATTGCTTTGCTCGCCAAGAAGCGTTATGTGGTTTTCCAAATGCTGTTCGCGGATAAGTTTCTCTATCGTTTCGCGCATTGCGCCATCGCCTACGAAATACCAGTGGAAATCCAATCCTTGGTTACGCAATATATCTGCAGCCTCGACAGCTAAGTCGTATCCTTTCTGATAGACCATTCTTCCGACGGTAATCAATGTCAGACCGGATGGATGTTTGCTGAAGTCGGATTGGGTTGCCATCTCGCGGATTAAGTTGACATTGAGGATATCCTGTACAACGGCTATCTTGTCTGATGATGCGAATCCTTCTTCGGCGAGCATCTTCTGCAGGTTGGCGGAAACAGCAACAACCTTGTCATACTTGTTATAGAACGCGCGGTTATATCGTACGCAATAACCTGCTTGTGTCAAATCCACATTCGCCCAAGCTATCTTCTTGCCGGCATTGACCTTGTCGACTAAGTAATACGTGGGAAAGCCCTGTTGGTATGCGATGGCGATATCATAGTGTTTGGCAAGTGGCGTATAGGCGTGGTGCATTGTTTTCCATCGTGTTTCCGCACCATGCTCCTTTCTGGCAATCAGTCGGTTCCAACGAAGGCGCAAAGAGAACATGGTCTGAGATGGCAGAAAAAGCAACGGGTGAACCTGCTGGTGGAAATCTATGATGCGTATGTTTTCAGGAATATATTGCTCGAATACTCCGCCGCGTTTGAGAAGAAGCAGGTCAACCTCCATCTTGCTGTAATCCAGCAACGGAAGCAGAGAGATGAGACTTTTCTCCGCTCCACCGCATTGAAGGGATTCTATAAAGAAAAGGACTTGCTTTTTCACCGTCATTTCTCAGTTGTCACTTTTTCTTAACCAGCATGTAGCCAAAATGCTCTACAAATCTGCGGAGTACATGCTCGCAACGCCACTGGATTTTATACTTCCATGTGATTGCATCTGCTGTAATCTTCTGCTCACGCCAACTGCCTACAGCCAAATGACGGATAAATGTATCTCTTGTCAGGCCTGTGGGGTCAAAGAAGCGCGACGGATAAATTACCACATTATGCTCCAGATGCTGCTCCACATCAGCAGAGGGGAAGGGATTGTAACCTATTTGTTTGGCAATCTCTGAATGGATAAACGGCTGATACTCTGTATTATACTTTAGCCGCATCGGAAGTGTATCGTCGCGCGACATCACAAACGGACGGTTATCATAATATGACAGCACACGCCCGACAAACCAGTCTCCTTTTTCCGCACCGAAACAATGTGAGCTAAGATATATCTCAGTCTGCCGGCCTTCCACGTGGATGGAGCTTTCTCTACCGATGAATGAGCTGTTATTCAACAGCGGATCAAGCGAGCGATACGCCATGCAATCCGTGTCAAGATAGATGCCACCCTGCGTATAAACGGCGTATAATCGCACATAATCCGCCGCGAAAGCCCACTTCTTCTTTTCCAAACATTGCTTCAGCCAGAGGCTGTCAATGCCTGCGACACGTCTGGAATCCCACAAGACGAATTCATAATCAGGCATATACTTATGCCAGGAGCATATGCATTGCTCAACAATATCCGGAAATGGTTCTCCGCTAAACCAAGTATAATGTATTTTGCGTGGAATCATAAAATGGCTGACTTTTAATAGATGACACAAGCACGGTTCTTATCATGACATAATAATGCTCATTGATGGAATTGTCTATAATGTTTTTCGTTAGCAAACTCCAAAAGTTCCTTGTCTCCCCTACTGTCGCCGTAAGCAATGACAAAGCCATCCGTTATGGCATTAGTCTGCAACCATTTTTTCAGCCTCTTAACCTTCTCTTGTCCGTAGCAATTTTTTGTCGCAAACATTCCTGTAAGAATGCCATTTTCCACTTCCGCTTGCGTTCCCAACAAAACATCTGCTTGCAAGGCATTAGCAAACGGGCGCACCCAGTTCTCGAGACTTGCTGACAGGACTACGACCTTATCTCCTTTTCGTTTGTGATCTTTTATGGCTTGAACGGCACGCGAATATAGGAGTTTGTCTGCTTGAGTATTGTAGAATTGCTGTCCCAGTTTATTAAAATGCTCCAAACTTGTTCCTTTGAAGAACCATGAGAACACGCGTTCTTTGGTTTTGCCGTTATCGCATACATGTAGTTTCATTAATGCAAGAACAGGCAGATGCAAAAACAACCCCAAATAAAGAGACGTATAGCCTTTAGCAAAGCGAATAAACTCAATCAATGTATCCTTACGAGTTATCGTGCCATCAAAATCAAAAACAGCGATACGTGTCATGCGTAAAGGATGATACCAAAGGCTATTAGCCAACCGGCTATGCACAATTGGATGAAATGATCTTTCAGCAGCACTTTGGTCGGACTGCCACTATTCACATCAACAATCGTTATCTGCAGATAGCGGATGATTCCAGCCAGGACAAAGAAGGATGTCAGATACAGATACTGGCTGCCCATCCGCTCCATAACGCTGTCGGAAATGGTGTACATGATATAGCAGACCATAGTGAGTGATGCTACAATCGTTATAGCCTGATTCATAAAAGCGGAGTTGTAACGGTTGATACCATCACGCCGGGATTTGCCCGTCATTTCCCATTCCACTACATCATCGCGCCGCTTTGCAAAAGCAAGGAATAAGGCAAGAAGGAATGTCATGAGTACTATCCAATGCGATATGAAGATACCTGCATTCATACCTCCGGCAAAGATACGTAACACAAATCCGATAGCGATAATAAACACATCCAATATCGGTACACGTTTCAGACAGACGGTATAGACGAGATTCATCACCACATAGAAAAGGACAATTGCCCAAAGATACGTGCAATTACGTAACAAAAACATATCCATCATGACAACTGCTGCGGAAATGAGCCAACACGCGACCATAATGGCGTATCCTTGTGGCACAGAGATAGCGCCGGATGCTATAGGACGCATGCATTTCTTCGGATGCATACGGTCTGAATCAACATCATATATGTCATTGAAACAATAAATACCACTTGCTGCCAGACTGAACGCGATGAATGCAATAAGACTTGGCTGCCAGTACGCCCACTCCAGCAAATGGCGATCAAAGAACATCGGAAGGAAGATGAATGTGTTCTTCATCCATTGCTCAATGCGCATAAGACGAAGGGTATCTGTCATAGTTTTCATTCTGCTTTTTTACTGATACGCTTGCACGAAAGAGTTATCCGATATATAATCCGATAGCAAGTACGTCCGAATGGCGATGCCAGTACGTCCTGAAGGGAAAGCGCAAGTGGCATATCTTTCCGGAAAATTGCTGGAATTATGGTCATTACACGTTTCTTCTCTTCCTCAAAAAGAGTCTTCTGAGTGGCGGACAATCCGCTTGTGTCATAGACTGATGTACAAATACCGGAGAAAACAAATTCTGCGGAGTTATTGATTGCCATTTTCAGGAAGAACGCCCAATCTGCCAATAACCGAAACGACTCATCGTAACCTCCAGATTTGCGCAAGAGTGCAGTTCTGATGAACGTGCTCTGATGAGGCAGGGACTCTCTTGCCAATGTGGACAAGGAGAAGTTTTCCTGGGATATGAAGCGGCTTTTGCCTGTTATCTTCTGACCGTTATGGTACAATGATCGTGCAACAAAGATGTCGCCTGAAAGAATAGGCAATACATCGGCGATTGTACTGTCTTGCGCGAGCCAATCGCCGGAGTTCAGAAACAGGCAGTAGTTGCCATGTGCCTGTCGCAAACCTTTGTTCATAGCGTAGTAGATGCCTTTGTCCGGTTCGCTAACCCAATATGTGATATGCTGTTCGTTCTGCCGGATGAAGTCCAAACTTCCATCTGTGGACGCTCCGTCAATCAGTATCCACTCAAAGTCCTTGCATGTCTGCCGGATAACACTGTCCATTGTTCGGGATAAGCCTGCACAGTTATTGCGATTGATGGTAATGATGCTCAGTTTCATGTTAGAAATCCGGATGCAGAAGCATATAAAGGTAGTATTTTATCTTATCGCGGCAGGTCATTTTGCCTGTCCTGTATCGAACGGCGCAGATGGCAGCAATATCCTGCATGCTTTCAGACGTTTCCGGCAGTATTAGAATATTGTCACTATCCCGATATTTGTGCAACAAGGCGGTTAGCAACACCTGGTCGTGCCTGTGTTCATTGTACGTAGGAGGAAAATCATTTCCCTCCTCCGGCTGCGGATCAATAATAATCTCAGGATGCTCCATCATGATGCGTAACCATTCATCCGGCACATGGAGACCTGCACCTTTCTTAATGATGCACGCTCCTCCCCATATCTTATTGTCATGTATCCATGCATCGTTGCCGATATAGTCTGTCAGCCATTGAGCAGCCCTGGGTTTAGTCCAATACAGGATTTGCGAAGTGTTCGTACTCTCGTCTTTGCAATACTTTGACCATAAAGCATAATGAACATCCGAACGGTATTGGAAAAATATTGCATTATGCGTTTGCATTAGTTGACGCCATTGCTCCCATTCTGCAGAAGCAGGATTAAGTACGCAGCCGCAATCGGCGTAATAAACAATATCTCCTTTTTCGCATTTGGCCAGTGCATCTTTGATAACAAAGGGTTTCCAGCACCAGTAGCCTCCGCCTCGTTTGTGGAGGAAAAGTGGCGACTGGAGAACCTGAGCAGGCAAATCCTTCGGAGTATAGCAATATACACGGTCAAAGAATCTCATTCTGTGAGCACGCCGACGGATACGGGCAAGTGCTTCGCGGAACTCGGTATCTGCATATGTGACGAAGATGTTAGCCATTTGATTTATATGGATCTATGCCGAAAATGAGCAGCAACTTTGTCACTATTTTATATGGAAACTTGTGCATCAGTTGGTTATGGGTAGCTATGGTTCTGCCTTGCACGCAGATTTTGTCCATGGCTTTCCCGTATGCCCTTTTCTGCATTTCAGGCGTAACGTCAGAAGAGTAAACAGGAAGAATATGGTCCCATTTATGATGAAAAGCCCTGCAACTGTCGTAAAACGACTGATTGAACGCTCCGAGCGAATGGTGTTCCACAAGAACAGGCACCACCTTAACTTTGTATCCTTGTGATACGGCTTGCATGCATATGTCCAGATCGTAGAAATGATAGCCGTTGTATGTATCGGAATCCCATTTTAATATTTTCTTATCGAACAACTCTTTGCGCATTGCAAGCATCATACCATCCAAGGCCATGACCGTATTCCCGAGACCAGCATCGTTGTGGTTGTAGGTCGTGGTTTTACCGTTGGCAACTTGGATCACCTGCCCGGAATAGAAACCGGAACTTGTCCAGGAGGTAGATGTTTCATCTAAGACATGCCCGCCCAGCACGCCCACCACACCGACTTGCTTTTCTTCAAGACTTTTGGATATAATATGTCCCCAGTCCTGTGTGCGGAAAACAATGTCATCGTGGATAAACACAAGAATATCGCCCTTTGCCTGTTTCACGCCTTGATTATAAGCGTCAAAGATACTCAATCGGTTGGTAGAGCTGTCAATGCATATCGTTTCACTCCCCTCTCCGATGGTATGCGCTATATTTTTCGACTGAGTGTCAGTTAGCGATGGCTTTCTGGAGCATACTATAATGGAAATCATGATTTGTAATGTGGCTTTTTATAGGAGAAAGGATGCATAAAGCACCTATTAAACCCTGAATATTGTCTAGGATTCCCCCGATGTTCCTCCGACTTCCCCCCGATAATGTTCCGATGAAGTCGGACAAAAAATCCGAATGAACCACTTCACGGGTTTCAGAATAGTTTCACCTATGCGGAACGCAAAAGAAGTGCGAATGGTTTCAAGATCACGTTTGTGCGAAGAAATGATTTTCTCGATGTATTCATCATTATTGGCGCGCACATAGCATTTTGTGTACCAGTCGAAGATCTGTTTCCAATCTTCCAACATTACAGCATTGACATCCAATCCGCGTCGAATGCATGTGTCGCGTCTTGCTTCCATGTTCCAATATTTCAAGTTGACGAAATTATTGAAGTCGGTGCTGATGGAATTTTCCCGTCCTTTGGTTACATAGTAATAACAAAATTCGTTCAGGGGATAAATCTCACCCACCTCTTCAATCTTGAAATACAAATCCTGATCTACTCCCGCTTTCAGTTGCGGATTGATTCCGCTTGTTTTTTTATAGNNAAGTTTCTCCTTTCTTGAAATCTGGTAATTTCGATTCACTAAGAATATTGTAGTCTGCATCGCAAAGGTAAGTTCTGCTATAAATGACACTTACTTCCGGATGAGTGACATGTACTTTCACATGCTTTTCCAAAGCAGATTCCAGCAAGGCATCATCCGGGTCGAGGAATCCGCAAATTTCGCCGTTTGCCAGCTCGGCGCAACGTGCCTTGGTGTATCCGCAGCCACGATTTTGGTCATTATAATAGATGTGAACACGTTTGTCTTTTTCTAATTCTCTATATAGTTCCTTAGATTTATCCGTAGAGCCATCGTCAACCAGCACGATTTCCCAATTGTCATAGGTCTGCTTGCGGATACTATTAACGGCATCCATTAAGTATTTGCCGTTGTTGTAATTGGCCATCAATACCGAAACCAACGGCTTATCAGATACTTTGCAAAGCATATTACTTTCTTTTCAATTTCAATTGACATTTTACCTGTATGGCCTTCAGATACCGTTGCAATATGCGATACTCAACCATATAGGTAAATGCATTCATCCCCTGTACAGGTGAAAGCCGGTAAAAGTCTTTTGTTTGCCACAGACCGATGGAGCACCTATCACCATTATGACCGGAAATATAAACATATATATTATTCCCTACTTTAATTGAAGATGCACGATACAAACTTTGGGAATAATAGTCGTACAGCCTATATGTCGGTTGCAGCAATATTCTGCGACAAGAGAACGACACTGCGTCAGAAGATGTATAATGAGCTAATATCTGGTTATTAATATCAAATAGCAACAATTGGTAATTATTATCGTAGTACTGCACATCCAGATGCCACGGGATTATTTCCTTATCAGGAAGGTCGCATAGAACACTTTTTGACCACCTAATACCATCCTTTGATGTTGTGAGACGTATGTGTCGCTCCGTTGTAAAACTGGAAGCATCTACATACCAACAATAATACTGGTTATTCTTCCAGACAATAGCAGGAGATATTATCTGACTGCCCCATACAGCAACATCCGCATCGCTTCTTAGGTCTGCTACTATTTCCCGTTCAGACCAATCTGCTCCATTCGTGGAAGTCTTTCGGAACAGAATAGTTTGATTATCTTTTAATTGTCTATCTTTCAAGATGGTATATCTATAAAATAATTCCAGGCATCCATCTTTAATAATCAAGTGCGGGTCTGATAAATAATTGTGTGCTTCTATGTCAGTTTCGGACAAATCATCTATCGGGTTGTTGGGGATAGGCGTCCAATGAACGCTATCGTCGGAAAAAAGTATGCAAGGCAGTTCATATCTATCCTTGTATGGCTCTATATGCTTTGTAGAATATGGCGTCTGCACCATCCAGAAATGATGGCCGTTCCATCCGTCTTTGCTATACACAACAGAAGGATGATAGGTATCAACCACCGGATAGTTTGAGAAATTCCGAAGATTAAGAGGTGTAGCAATCATCCTTGGATGCTATCAGTCAACCACTTTTGCGACCAAGTTCTGTATTCCTCAATAAGAGGATTCACTTTCGAATAATCAATATTCTTGCTGTTTATAGCAGACAGATCGGTAATTCTTCTATCTGGAATATTGAAAGTTTTCAAGAGTAACTCCGCTCTATCTGCTAATTCATCCGGTGCCGCATAATAGAACTGCTTATTAAAACACAACGACAATGCTACACCGTGAAAAGCAGATGTAACGACCAATTCTGCATCATGCAGTAAGGATAAAAAGGTAATCGGGGATGCCGTTTGCGTTCGAGATGCATTCTCGTTAATATCTTTCACATAGCCCCGTATTTCAACTATCGGAAGGTTGGACATTTTGCTTAATATATGAACGAGATTATCGGCTAACGAGTATTCCTCCAAATTATAGTAAAAAATATATCTGCCCGTCGGTTTATGATTTTTGACCAGAACTTTCTCCCATTGTGAATCAGACAAAAGAAACACAGGGTCGCAAACTATGTCTATGGGCTTAGTCGTATAGCCGGACAATACGTTTTTTAGATTTTGCTCCCTTACACTTATAGCATTAAATTTTGAGAGCGATTCTTGTATAAACGTGATGTCTTCGGGGGTGTCTATCTCTATATTTCCCATACTTGCCGCGAAGGATATTTTAAGGCGAGCGTCTATGAAATCATTGCCGAAATAAACCGGATTGTACGACTCACATCCTTCTTTGTGCTGCTTCCGCCAGATCTGGTCGCTGCCATACACGCATACATCAAACTGCCGGGAAGAGGTTGTCTTTAAATAGTTGCGGACGAAATCAGCCGTTCTTATGAGCCTCAATGTATGTAATATCTGTACTATGCATGAGTAGCACAGATACTTTATTTTAGAAAGTATCGACAATCCCTTGAGAGTCGCAGGGTTTGCTAGCTTTCTTTTGTATAAATTTTTATGGTACTCCGGCCAATAATCTACGACAGACGTTTCAAAGCCTTTGTCATACAGGAAGGTGGACAACGCGTATGCCTGCCACAAAGCGCCATAGTTAGGCGAACGATGATATGTAAGTATGCCTATTTTCAATACCGCAGCTTCTCTTTTATATTCCGAAATCCTGTCATGACATTCTCACCCAATGTACTTTTTATGCGTTCTTTGATGGAAATGTTTTTGCTATCTGCTTTCCGGGTTCCATTTACATGTAAGACTTGATACAACGCATCGCTTTCATCTTGTGAATTAACGCACACCTCCATGATGCAAGATTGCTTGTTCTCAAGTAGCATTTCATCTATGGAACAAGCAAACTCCTGTTTATTCCTGACACACCAATACTTAAAACCAAGAGTGCGGGAATAAGCCTCTACGACAGAATCCTGTGACTTGCAATAATGCCCTTCAGCCGCTATGTATGGTGCTATATGCTCTGCGCCAAGCACATGCGACATATGCGAATAATTTTTGAATTCCGTTCCGCAACCATTATTGATGAGGATTATACGCAAATTTTTCCCGATATGTCTATTTCCCAATATACCCAGATCATAGAAAAATGCTAAGTCGCCTATCACACAAAAATACAATTTGTCGGGATTAACCAGAGAGGCTCCAACAAGTGATGACAAGATACCGTCAATGCCAAAGCCACCAACATTACAGGATGATTGGATATGCTCTTTTAATTCAAAGAAATTCCACGAACGCAATGAATTCAGTATTCCCAGATGCAATTCGGAATTATCGGGAAGTTTATGTGACAACTGTTGAGCAATCCATATATTGCTGTATGGTAACTCCGGTATATTCCTTAGTAATCGTTTATATTCTGCGTGATATTGATTATATGACGAGATACATGTCTCGGTTTCACAATTAAGATANNATAAATTACGGACTTGACCATCTTCACTTATTCTCCATACATGTTTTGGCGCAATTTGCATCCCCTTGTAGTCACCGGATACTTCTCCGACATGCAGAAGTAACTCAATCTCTTTGAAATCATTAACAAGTATTTCTTGCCCGAAAATCAGAGCCTGCATTACTGCGTATTTTCCGTGATAACCACTTGTGTGATCCTTAAAAATGACAGCATCGTGTTGTGAGCAGAAGGACTCTAAAACATGTGTTTCATCTTCACTAAATTCCTTATGAGAGCCTATGAAAATTACGATTTTCCCTTCCGGAAGACTTGGGAATTCACTATTTGTGTCATAGTATTTGATTCTCCTTGTATGCGGCAGTTCTTCTACTGAGAAATCATTGTTGTTATGAGTAAACATATTCATTACAACAGGTCCACCTCCGTTTTGTGTTAGCGCTAGTAATGCCTTATTTATCTCATCTTCGCAATAGATTTTATCTCGTTCGTCATGAATAAATGGTATAAGCACTTTTTTGACAGCTATATCAGAAGGAGTTTCGCGCCGGTCAATTTGCTGAGGAATCAAACGCCCTAATAAGTCAAAACCTTCATGTGATGTTATTGCCAAAACCGGTAGTTTGCGATAGTAGGCCTCTGTCAATCCTGACATATAATTCCTCGAAGCAGTGGCTCCCGTGCAACTTATAACAACCGGCTCTCCTGTTTCTGCACTCATTCCACACGCCATATATGCAGCAGAACGCTCATCAATACATGAATATAATGTAAAGAAATCATCATCCTGTATGCTCCCGACAAATGTTACATTTGCTGTTCCGGGCGATACGATGACCCGGCGTATACCGTACGCTTTTAGTAGCGAAATGACCAACTGGACGTTTTTTTCGATCGTAATCATATTCTACAAAGATATAGGTATTAGATGATGCTTCAACAGCATCACGAACAATTTTGTTTTAGGACCATTAAATTCGTTGAGAGATGGCCAACAATGCGTTACTTGTGCTTTTCGTATCTCAGACTTGAAATTGATAGATTTGAAAATAGGATTTCTCAAGAATGTACTGACACAATTTGCAAGTCCTTCTTGGGGCGTAATAAAATTAGATGCATCAACGATCTCTGCTAATTTGCTATTGTCAAAGATGCGGTTGTAAAGTCTGTCATATTTGTAGTCCTCGTATCGTCCTCCGCCTTGATATTGTTCATAGTTCTGTGTCATATACACTTCCGGACGATAGCCTGCGTTCTTTTCAATTGCATCCAGATATATATTTAACACGTCATACCATTTCATGGAATAATTGCCGACAATATTAAAATCCGTGCCAAATGAAGAAGGATGTCCAAGTAGGGATACAATAGACTTTCCGACATCTTTACAACTTGTCATCGTTACATATTTGTCAGCTACATCTTTAGCAAAAACAATCGGCCGATGATGTATAGCTCCATAAAGCCAATACTCTTTTTCCATACATCCTAATTGCAGGCGATTATCTCCGTATGTGATATATGGTCGAACTATAGTCCAGTTTTGGAGTTTACTTTTTTGCAGCAGTTTTTCCTGCCGTGCCTTAGTTATTGGGTAAATGTCAGAGTAAACAAACGCTTCATCTGTACAAACATCCACTAACTTGGCGGAATCTTCGGTTATAGGGGATTCGGAATCGGCATATACAGTGGCTGAAGATATATAAATATATTGCTTCGTGTTTGTCAAGAACATATCCATCTTTGCTTCAAATTCAAAAAATGGATAAATCATACAATCAATAACGGCATCCCACATGTAACTCTTGAGCAATGGCACTATAAATGACATCTCATGCGCATTGCCCTTGATNNGAAGATACATATACCACAACATCTTCCATCAATGACAGAAGATTTATAACCCCGTTACCTATTGGACCTGTTCCTCCTAAAATGAGGTACTTTTTCATATTTTCAAGCCCTTAAGAACAAAATAACCCGAATTTGAATGGGTAAATTGCATGTTAGTAAACTCACTGTAGAAATCATTTTTAGTAAGCGTCGCTAATCTGGGAATATTGATTAGCAATCCAGTGTATCTGTCTAACACCTTTATTCTCAAATCATAGTCGCCATTTGTCAAGTTTGTGGGCAACTCAACTGCTTCAGACATTACGAACTCTCCCGATTCATAAACATAAACATGATTCATAACAGCGGCAGATGAGAACCCTGCAATAACTTTTTCTTCTGACATGATATTGATAACCAGATAAGCGTGAACCGGAGTAGAAACTTCAACAGTCAAATCAATCTTCAATATTTTGTTCTTGTCAATAGAAATGTTATAATCATTCGCTCCATTGATCCGGACAGACTTCACCTTGATGTTATTGCTATAATATAAGATTCCCGAATCCAGATTAAAACCGTTACCATCATTTCCTGCAGTTTTGGTCAGATAATCATCAACGACTTCGTCAATCTTCCCGACTCTGGTCATACATCCGTTTTCTAACAAGATTCCCGTTTTGCAAAGACTTTTTATGCTCTGCATATTATGANNCCTTGACCTTGTGAAACGTCTTTCATCTTACCGATGGCTTTCTTCTGGAACTCAGCATCACCGACGGCAAGCACCTCATCCACTACCAGAATCTCCGGCTCCAGAAATGCCGCTACAGCAAAGCCCAATCGTACCGTCATACCAGAACTATAACGCTTTACAGGCGTATCTATGTATCTTGCACAGCCACTGAAGTCAATTATCTCATCCAACTTGGCTTGTATCTCAGCGCGGCTCATGCCGAGAATAGCTCCGTTCATGAAAATATTCTCACGGCCTGTCATTTCCGGATGGAAACCTGTTCCCACTTCCAGCAATGAACCTATTCGGCCATGAGCACGAATTGCTCCTGTTGTAGGTCCCGTAACGCGGCTTAACAGCTTGAGCAACGTTGATTTGCCTGCACCATTTTTGCCGATGATGCCCACCACATCCCCTTGCTCGACTTTAAAGTCTATATCGCGCAGTGCCCAGACGTACTGCGATTCGCCTTTGCTTGTGCGGTCGTTCGTTTCGCCTATCTTGAGGTATGGATCTTCCTTGCCGAGAATGGTGGTAATCCATAAGCGACGGAGATCATGAGCAAGTGTATTGGTACCTACTTGCCCCAGACGATACAACTTAGACACATGGTCAAATTCAATAGCGTTCACTGTTTATGCCTCACTATTTTCTGATTCATCATTATCTCCGTAGCCGTAGTAACTGCCGTAATGGTTGCCGTAGCCGTAACGATACCCGTAGCCGTAACGATACCCGTAGCCGTAACGGTAGCCGTAACCGTAACGCGATCCGTAACGATGGTAGCCGTAACGCGAGAACGCATCGGTTGTACCATTCAGGATGATGGACATCTTCTTCAGACGCTCCTCAGTATAGTATTTCTCCAACTCGGGCAACGCCTCACGCTCCAGCATCTCGGCGCGGACAACAAAGATACTCATGTCGGCCAAAGGAGAGATGATTGTCGCATCAGCCACTATCTCCACCGGAGGACAGTCTAGGAATATATAGTCATACTTCTTGCGCAGCTCGTCCAGCATCTTCTTCAGGATGGGGCTATATAGCAATTCGGTGGGGTTAGGAGGGATACTGCCTACTGGCAGGATTTCCAGTCTGTCACTCAGATTCGAGGTCTGAATCAGCGACTCGTAGTCATCACGGTAGCCACCAAGGATGAGCGACAACCCTTCTTTGGGCTTGTCCACAAGTGCAGACAGCGAGGTCTTGCGCATATCCATATCTATTACAAGCACGCGTTTGTTCTTGATTGCCAAGGTCAGTGCCAAGTTGCAGGCGATAAACGTCTTGCCGCTATTCGGGTTGAACGACGTTAGCATGATTATACGGCCGCCTTCACCCGACGCTGCCATAAACTCCAGATTGGTGCGTATCACGCGGAACGCTTCGTTAATCACGTTCCTGCTTTTTTCCTTCACTAAAATATGCAGGGTCTTGTCTTCCTTTCGGTCGCGCTTGGGTAGCAAACGATAGGGGATATATCGTATGATGCGACGATGAATACGCTCTTTGAACGTTTTCTTCTGGTAGGCCATAGGAATCTCGCCAAGGAATGGTACTGAAATGTTTTCCAAGTCTTTGCGTCCGCGTACGGTATTGTTGAGCATCTCGCCCAAAACCAATAAGGCTGCAGGAAGGGCTATTGACAGCAACAGGAAAAACAGATAGATATTACGCTGAACAGGCGACGTCGGCTCGTTGCTACCGGACGGAGGCGTTACTACGCGGCTGTTGTATGCAGTAAATGCTTGACTTAGTTCGTTCTCCTCACGCTTCTGAAGAAGGAACAGATAGAGAGACTCCTTTACCTTCTGCTGCCGTTCTATTGACAGCAGGTACTGGGCCTGGTTCGGACTCGCGGCTACTCTGCCCGCACTCTGCTGCATGCGCTTCTCAGTGATGGCAATCTCAGCATGAAGAGCCTCGATATAGTTATCCATCGAACTGAGCAGCACCCCGCGAAGCACCTCCAGTTCATCATCCAGATCCTTGACAAGCGGGTTCTGAAGACTGCTGGCGGATACAAGACTGTTTCGGCGGAGAATGGAGTTGTTGTACTCGTTGATCTGCCCCGATATATTCGCTCCTTCTATTCCCGGCAATGCAGGTAGCAACTGGTACTTGTTCGCGTCATCTTTCAGATAGTCACGAACATTGCGAGCCATGTACAACTGCTTGTCCAGATCGGACAGACGCTTGTCAGCCGTGTTGACCTCGCCTAAGAATGCGCTGGCGGACGCCTCTGCATTGCCTAAAATCAGGTTCTTGCTCTTGTATGATGAAATATTGCTCTCCACCTCTTGCAACTCACTTTCTATCACAGCTATTCGCTCGGTGATAAACTGATTGGTGGAGATTGCAACTTGGTTGCGGTCACGAATCCAGTTTTCCTTGTAGATGGCTATGATGGTGGTCAGCACCTCTTCCGCACGCTGGGGCTGAAGATCAATCAGTGTGAGGTTGATAATCGTACTGTTGTCCGTGGCCGTCGCTACTGTCAGTTTCTGCTGGTATGAGTTCAGGGTCGCTTGAAGAAGGTCGTGGTGGACCTCAATGCTGCGGTCCGGAGTATAGTAGAAACGCGACGGCTCGACATATACGCGTCCCAAGGGTGTGAACAGCGTGTCATACATCTCGCCTTCCACCTCGGCATCTGTGAAGATTGTGTTGTTGCGGGAGAAATTGAACAGACGAAGATGACGCTGCTTGTCTATATCCAGAAAGAAACACGTGATATCTCCGTCGGTCACATCAGGCATAGTCACACGTACCGGCAGGTTGCTCCCGTAAAGAGTTTCGGCATGGAACATGCCTTGAACATCATAGTGCTGCTGAAGGTTCAGACGTTTGACCACCTCCTGCATGATGGCTGGAGACTGCAACTGGTATATCTCGTTGTTCAGATCCGTGTTCGTGGCAAATATACCTACGTTCGCAAAACCGCTCGCATCGGTCGCAAGTGACTGCCCCTTGGCTGCATCCTTGATGAGAATAGACGCTGTGCGGGTGTACAGAGGACGGGTGCTGCGGATTACAAAATATGCCGCTCCCATACCTATTATCACGGAGAGTACAAACCAGTACCAGTGGCTCAGAAAGACAACAACTATATCCATCGGCTTGATACCGGATGTATTCTTGGGAGGAGGGGTTTGTTGAATCGTGTTCTGCGGTAGCATAATCGTTTTTTATTTTGATCTTGTGATTGCAATGATTACGGACGTAAGGGACAGGGCGCTTGATACGATACCCGTCCAGAACGTCGGAGTCACGAGCATCGTTGCGTTGTCATAGTAGCCGCGGCTCTTCTTCTTGTTCGGAGCGATGTATATCACATCGTTCTGCTGTAAGTAATACGCGGGAGATGAATAAACATCTTGAGCTGATGTCAGATTCACGTTATATGCCGTTACTATACCGTTGTCGTTACGCAGCACCTTCACCGTTTCACGCACACCCGTTATCTGAAGGTCACCCATATCAGCCATAGCATCCAGTAGCGTGTAATAGTCCTTGTTGATGTACAGACGCTTGTTCGTTCCAGCATCACCCAGAACGCTCACACATAAATTCTCAAACTCTACCGTCACCACCGGGTCTTTCACTAACTGACGTTGCTCCAGCTGAGTCACCAGATACTCAGTCAGTTCCTCGCGAGTCATGCCCGCCACATGGAGTTTGCCAAGGATGGGGAACGTGATATCTCCTTGCGAATCTATCGTATATCCGGACTTCTGGTTCGCATTGGTCGTTCCGTTGGTCGTTTTGTACAGACTGAACAGGTTGCTTATCTCCGGATCTCTGGCTGATACAAGAATATTCACTTTGTCTGAAACTTGTAACCGTATCAGTACTGTGTCTTGAATAGTGTCATGTTCACCGGCCGGAAGGTCTTGGAAATAAACAATTCGTTTCTGACCTGAGCACGAAGCTAATAGGATAATCGCAACCAGCGAAATCGAATACAACAAATGTTTCATCATCTTATTATCTCTAAATATTCTGGATTTTCAACTGTTACCGCTACGGCAAGCACGCCTTCCAGCTCAAGCACCACACGTTTCTGGCGTTTGCCTGATATCTTTACCAATCGGCCTTCCACGCCGTTGAAACTGCCTCCGATCACACGCACTTGCTGGCCGCTTGCCATCTTCAACTCCTCAGGACGATAGTAGCATATATCCTCCTCCCACTGCTGCGAGACACGCATGAACTGTTCCATCTCCTGCTCCGGCACCACCATCACGCGACGCTTGCGCTCTATGACTTGGGTTTGAAATTGCAAGTAATCCACATACTGCTTGAGAACAATAATCTCGTTCCACGATGCATACACAAATACCAGATTGGCCACTACCGGCTGCAACGCGCGCACCTTCTTGCCACGAATCGTCCTCACCACATAATGCTTCGGCACAAAACAACGCACGCCACGGTCTGCAAGAGCCAATTCCGCCTTCTTCTCCTGACGGTAGGCGGACATCACATACCAGCGCCTCACGTCATTATCCATATGCTCTTGTACGGTTATGGACATACCTTAAGCTCCTGCCGAATCATGTTTGATACAGATTTTCAGCAGTTTACACTCACATCCTCCACATACGTGCGAGGCGCGTATCACGTGTGTGCATGTCATACGCATAGCGAAAAGTCCGCAAAGTTACAAAATATATTTGACTTATGCAAATTTTTTTATTACAAAATGACAATTTGACAATAAAAAGTCATTTCTATCCGACTTATTTGTATATTTCAAAAAAAATCAGTACCTTTGCATTCGTAATTTATATAAGCAAATATTAAAGAATGGCTGATACTTCCATTAGGCNNGAACTACTACGTATTCTCAGTATGGCGGGAGTGCTGATTAATCACACCCTGCAATGTCTGTGGAATATTCAAACGCCTGATATAACATGGGAAAGCACTGGCCGTATGTTTCTGATGAATTGGGCTATATTGGCGGTCAACTGCTTTATCATGATTAGCGGTTATTTCACAATCAAACTATCATGGCACAGTCTGGTACGTTATTATCTCCAATGTGCTTTCTATATGGTGTTGTTTGCAGCCGTTTCGGCAATAATCAACCATGCGGTTACTACACAAGATTTAACCAGAGTTGTGTTTGCTGCGTCGGAAGGAGACTGGTTCGTACGATGCTACTTTGCACTAATGCTGGTTGCGCCCTTAATCAACAAAGCGCTTGACGCTCTGCCAGGAAAACTGTTGCATATTCCACTCCTCCTGCTTATCATAACGGATGTATATCTCGGCTATATGCATCAAGTAAAAGAGGTGGCTCCTAATGGATTCGAACTTGTGAATCTCGCAACCATCTATATGATTGGCAATTATATATCGCGTACCGAAATCAAACGACTTCCGTTTGGCTGGATGGTAATAGGCATGTTGGTGCTGATGACCGGCCTGCATATGGTCAAGATGCGATTCTTCCCCATAGCGGTCATCTACTCGCTGCACTATAACTCACCATGCGTCTTGGTTGCATCCATCCTCATGTTCCTATGGGCAAGAACATGGAGAATACAGAGCACTGCCGTCAACTGGTTCGCCGGGGGCGTCTTTGCCGTCTATCTCATACATTGCAACCCATATATCTCGCCTTACTACTGGCAGATTATGAAATACTTACGTGACATCACACCCGCAGCAGTCACTCCGCTTGCAATCACCGCCGCAAGCGCAGCCTTTTTCTGCATCTTCGTACTTTTCGACAAACTTCGCGCACATATCTTCAAACCCTTCGAATCCAAAATAGCGGAACAACTCACACGCCTTTGCCCGCTCTCATAAACGCGGCAAATCGCCTTCAATCCCTCATCGAACCATCATCGGGCCATTATCGGGCCATTATCGGGGGTTCATCGGGTGAATCCTAGACAATACTCGGTACTACATGCTACATTTGCACTACCATCAAGTAGTGTTCCTGTCACTTTCTAAAAAAGGGGCTGTTGCGGTGTTTTCTCGCTTATCTCCTGTATCTTACTTGCTACTTTTCCTGCGGTTGCAGTCGCGGCATAGCATCTGACAGTTTTCGGCAATGGTGCGACCACCTTCCACCCACGGCGTAATATGGTCGGCTTCCATCTGTTCTATTTCGAAATGCTTGCCGCATATCGGACAAATGCCGTTTTGGCGCTCATAGACTTCCCGTTTGGTATTGTCATCAAAGGCGCGAATGCCTAAATGACGAATGTCATGGTCAAAGATATAGTGGAAGATGCCTGACTTCTTCTGCACATCGCTGTCACGCATCAGACGTGCCACTTCTTCACCGATGGCGGTGGCTGTCAGTTTGGTATCGCGGTACTGGTTGTAGAGCAAGCCCCATTCCACGCCTTTCATCTCCTTTTTGTACTTGCGCCCGAAGAGTTTTTCCACCCAATGAATGACATCTTGGAAATACTGCCATATTTCATCGGCATCGGTGTCGTGCTGATGGTCACACATATATTGCTCGATGGACTTGCCTTGCTCATCGCCTATCCATTTGAGGGCACGCTCAAAATAATCCTGCCGGATAGGCGAACCGCTCATAAAGTCCGAACCTATTTTGTAGGCTACGCAGCCGGTCTTGGAAAAACGGCGTTTGGCTTGCGTCACCCATGCACCGGAATAGATGGCGTTGCGTATTTCCTGGTCGGTCAGTTTCTCGCCGGCTATATTGATGGTCTGGAACCATTTGAGTTTTTCTTCATCCGAACCTTCGCAGATATATACTTGCAGTTTGTAGTCGAGAATACGGTTTTGCTGATCGATGGTCATGTTGTTGAAGCCGAGCAAGTTGCCATCAAAAACCATCATATACTCGCCAGCGATAAACGAGCAGATGGAAATCGTGCGTTGTTGTCCGTCCAATAGTTCGTACTGGTCCTCGCCGACGCGCACCCAATACATGACGTTCAGCGGAAAACATTGCCAAACGGTTTCCATGACGGCATTGCGTTTCTTCTCGTCATAGACAAACTCGCGCTGGTACTTCGGACGGATATTCAGGCGGCCGTTGTAACCGGTGATTCCTTCCTCTTGGATACTAAGGTCTTCATAACTCGCGCACAGTTCGCGCACGGTAATGGGTGTTAATTCTATTTTCATGGCTGTTTATTTTTTGCGACGGATAAAAACTCGTTGATATACACAATGCGCATTCCCTTGATTATCTAGCAAATATGGATTCTGTATGCGCCAAGTTCTGTCCTCTTGTTTGTACTTTGCTGAATTTTGTGGAGTTGGAGGTGTATAAAAATCACATTCGTTTTCTGCCCAATCAATATCTCCACCTCTCCATATTATTTCGAACTGATTAGGATTATATTTATCCATAAATGTAATCGGAACTCCCATTACTCCATAATAATCACATGGGATATCAC
>LXOW01027512.1_pt1 | contig 70413 bp, 63 predicted proteins | sample 1368591 | NCBI WGS metagenome assembly LXOW01 (sample SAMN04884650, study PRJNA319009) | bovine gut metagenome | isolation source: Cow rumen | host: Bos taurus | place: Italy: Legnaro (PD) | collected 2014-07-09
TGTGGGAGAATCATCCACAAAATAGGAATAATCAAAAGTCAAAGACGGATCTTTCCGGAATTGTGCCAAATCACAGAGCATTTCCGCCGCCGACTGATACCGCCGTTCGGGCGTTTTTTGCATGGCGTGCATGGTGATTTGTTCCAACCCGATCGGAATGGAGGGATTGATTTTTGTCGGCAGTTGCGGATCCCGTTGTAACTGCATGATCGCCACCGAAACCGCGCTTTCCGCCTGGAATGGAAGTTGACCGGTCAACATTTCGTAGAGCATCACGCCGACCGAATAGATATCTGTTTTTTCGTCCGTTCTCTCGCCTCTCGCCTGTTCGGGGCTAATGTAATGCACGGAACCGATCGCCTTGTCGGTAATGGTACGCTGTTCACTGCGTGCGAAACGCGCGATCCCGAAGTCGGTGACCTTGATGGTGCCATCCGCTAAAACCATGATATTCTGCGGCTTGACATCCCGGTGAACGATCCCTTTATCATGCGCGTGCTGTAATCCTTTTAAAATCTGGATCGCGAAATACACCGCGTCTTTCCAGCGAAGACTGCCACGCTGTTCGATATACTCCTTGAGCGTAATGCCGTCGATGTATTCCATCACAATATACTGGATCAAATCCCCGAAACTGACGTCAAACACGCGCACAATATTCGGATGCGAAAGCATGGCGATGGCTTTGGATTCATTTTTAAAACGGCGAATAAATTCATCGTTGGAAACAAATTCTTCTTTTAAGATTTTGATCGCGACGATGCGGTTTTCCAAATTGTCATAGGCTTTATAGACGACCGCCATGCCGCCTACGCCGATAATCTCCTGAATTTCATATCGACCGTCAAGGCGTTTTCCTACATACTTATCCATCACAGTTCTTCCTTTCTATCATGAACGCGAAAGCGTGACCACAGTAATATTGTCTTTGCCGCCATGCGTGTTAGCGGCATCCACCAGCCGGTCCGGCGCACAGTCTTCGGGAACATTCTTTAAAATCTCGGTGATTTCCCCGGCATCCAATTCGTTGGTAAGTCCGTCTGTACAAAGCAGGAGACGGTCCCCTGACCGGAACGGGAACTGTTCGGTGTCCACCGCGACGGTTTCCTCAACGCCGATGGCGCGCGTGATCACATTCTTACGTGGATGCACCCGGGCATCTTCCGGTGAGATTTTTCCGCTTTCCACCAATGTCTGTACGATGGAATGATCTCTGGTAAGTTGAGTGAGTTCTTCCCCGAAAAGATAAATACGGCTGTCTCCCACATGGGCAATCACGGCAGTTTCCCCTGCCGCGACGGCTGCCACTGCCGTGGTTCCCATGCCGGCATATGACGGATTGTTCATCGCCATATCATACAATTCGATATTGGCGCTGGCAATGGCGTTTCGCAACAGTTTTTCCAATTCCGCCGCCGTCATCCCCGCGCGATAGGAGCGTTCCACATAATCCGCAATTCCTTTCGCCGCGTTGGTACTGGCTACTTTTCCGGCGTTTGCACCGCCCATCCCGTCGCAGACAACGGCAAACGCCGCGTCTTCGGCGAGATCCTTAACGATCAGCGCGTCCTGATTTTCCGTCCGCACCTGTCCCTGATCGGTTTGGCTGAAAATATGCAAACTCATCACCTTCCTTACTTTGTTGACGAAGCTGACCGCAAGAAGCGTTGATATCCGCTCCGAGCGTCCGTCTCACCGTGGCGTTAACGCCGCGGCGAGTCAGCAATTCCTGAAAATGGTGTATTTTCTTTTGATCCGGTTTTCGAAAACGGTTTTCCCGAACGGGATTCGCCGGGATCAAATTCACATGACAAAGAATTCCTTTTAACCGCCGTGCCAGTTCTTCGGCACAGGCGTCGGAATCGTTTACGCCCTCGATGACGGCGTATTCAAACGAAATTCGGCGGGTGGTCACCGCCTGATAGTTTTTGCAGGCATTGAGCAGAGCCTCAATATTCCATTTGCGGTTGACCGGCATGATCCGAGAACGGATCTCATCATTTGGAGCGTGAAGGGAAATCGACAGCGTGACGGGAAGAGCGTATTCTTTGAGCCGCTCGATCCCGCTGACAACCCCCGAAGTGGAAAGCGAAATATGCCTGAGTCCGATATGCAAGCCTTCTTCGGCGGTCACCAACTGCAAAAAGCGCAAACTGTTATCAAAATTATCGAGCGGTTCGCCCATGCCCATCATGACCACATTGGAAATCCGCACTTGATTATCTTTTCCGGCGTATAACACCTGCGCGAGCATTTCCGACGCGGTGAGGTTTCGGGAAAGACCCGCAAGCCCTGAAGCGCAAAACGCGCAACCCATGCGGCAACCGACCTGAGTGGAAATGCAGACGGTATAACCATGTTCATACTGCATGAACACCGATTCAATCGTTTCCCCGTCGTAGAGTTCGTAAAGATATTTAACCGTACCGTCAATTTTGGAAACCAACCGGCGGATCGGCTTGACGCCGGGAATCATGGCGGCTTCCGAGAGGCGGGAACGAAGAGACGCCGGCAGATCGGTCATTTCCACAAAATCGGATATTCCCATACGCAGCCAGCGATAGACCTGTTTGGCGCGGAACTTCGGTTCACCAATTCCGGCAAACCATTCTTCCAGTTCCGGCAAAAGCATGGAAGCAAGATCGGTTTTTTCCAAATTGGCTGATCCCCCTACCTTTTTTGCAGTAACGCGCAATAGAAACCGTCCGTTTGATCGATATGCGGGAAAAAGGTGTGTTCATATCTCTTGCAAAATTCATTATACTCCATTTGGAAGCGATTGACAACCTTTTCATTTTCCTCGCGGCGCAGTGTACAGGTGGAATACATCAAATATCCGCCGCTGTTTACGTATTTCCCCGCATTCTTTAAAATCGTATACTGTATTTCGGGGAGAGTTTGTAAATCCTCCGGCACCTTGCGTTTGATTTCAGGCTTTCGCCGTATCACACCCCAGCCGGAACACGGAACATCGCACAGAACCCTGTCAAACTGACCACGGTCGGGATCAAAGACGCACGCGTCCGCGGCGGCGGCTTTTAGTATTTGTATTCCTAAACGCCGGGCGCCCTGTTCAATCAGTCCCGCGCGTTTTTCCGAAAGATCATACGAAAACAGTTCGCCTTTATTGTCCATCAAAAGTGCCATGGCAAAACTTTTTCCGCCGGGAGCGGCACAAAGATCCAACACCCGTTCGCCCGGCCTGGGCGCGAGATGAGAAATCGCCCTTTGCGACGCCGGATCCTGCACAAAAAAGAGTCCTTCCCGGTAAAGCGGAGACGCCGCGATATCCAAGCCTTTTTCTAAAATGAGACAATTTGGAATCGGTCCCTTTTCCGCTTCGATTCCCTCTTCACGCAGGCGTTCGATCAATTCTTCCGCGGAAATTTTTAAGGTATTGACCCGCAGTGCTGTTTTGGCAGGCGTTAAACTATCCGCCAAAAAAGCCTTTGCCGTTTCTAAGCCGTAATCGCTGATCAAACTGTCGACGACCGCCGTCGGGCAGGAAAAACGAACCGAAAGCGAAGAAAGAGAATCGTCCTGAGGAAGCCTAACACCCGCGCGAATGACCGCCCGCAACACCGCGTTGACAAAACCCGCGTTGCGGGTTTCCTTAGAATGTTTGATCAGTTTTACTGCCTCGTTCACAGCGGCGCTGTCGGGGACCTTGTCCATATAAAGAACTTGATAAAGAGCCGTTTTCAGTACTGCCGCCGTATAATCAGACACTGCTGAAAAAGGCTTTTTCATCTGTTTCGCAAGCAAATACTCTAACGTCATACTGCGTTCGAGCGTTCCGTAGAATAACGCCGAAACAAATGCGCGTTCGACGGAAGACAATTCCTGCTGACCCGGTAACGTCCCCAGCACCAAATGCGAATAGGCGCCTTCCTTTTCGACCCGCATGAGGGCAATCGCCGCCAGTTTTCTGGGATTCGGCATGGTTTACACCTTCTCGCTGTTGTCGCGGAACAGCGGCCCCGCAAGCAACTGCCGCCCCGGCATGGGTTTGCCGCCTTCGGGTTGGACCGTCACAAGTTCAATGGCTTTGCCGTCTTGGCAAACCACCAAAAACCGCTTACGATCGGACAGAATAGCGCCGGGTTCTTTCCCGGTTTCCCCTGACAAAGCGGTTTTCCAAACCTTGATCCGTTTGCCGTCATGGAAAAAATGCGCGCACGGCCAGAAAACATAACCGCGGACAGCGTTATGAACTTCCTTAGCGGTTTGTTCGGAAAAACGCAGTTGCGCCATTTCTTTGCGAATGATCGGCGCATACGAAACGCCGTCATCGGGTTGCGGAACAGGATGAACCGTTCCGTTTTCGATTTCACGCAGGGTTTGCACCATGACGTCCGCCGTAAGACGGGACAATCGCGCAAACAATTCCTCAGCGTTTTCATCCGGTTCGATTGGTGTTCGGACGGTGGCTAAAATGTCCCCGGTATCCATTCCTTCATCCATTTGCATGACGGTCACGCCGGTTTCGATTTCTCCGCAAACGATGCACCACTGGATCGGGGACGCGCCGCGATATGCGGGCAAGATCGATGCGTGTCCGTTCACACAACCAAACTTCGGAACAGATAAGCCTTCCTGCGGCAGGATTTTTCCGTAAGCCACCACGACCGCTAAATCGGGTGCGATTTCCCGCAACAGGGCGACCGCTTCTCCGTCTTTCCACGTTTGCGGTTGGTAAACCGGAATTCCTAATGCTTGCGCCGCTGTTTTGACCGGCGGAGGCGTCAGGATATGCTTGCGCCCCACCGGTTTATCCGGCTGTGAAAAAACCGCCGCGATTTCATGCCCGGCGGCCGCCAGGGCTTCCAATGTGGGAACCGCGTAGTCCGGTGTTCCCATAAAAACCAATCTCATAAGTTTCGCCTTTACCGCTTGCGCGGTAGTCGCCTTTTCGGCCGACGACCCGGCCGTAGTATGCGTTATTTTACCTTATCAATATACAAAATACCGTCAAGATGATCGACCTCATGACAAATGGCCCTCGCTTTCAGACCTTCTGCCGAGATCTGATACGGTTTTCCGTGCCGATCTTGCGCATGTACGGTGATGTTCATGGGGCGTTCCACATCTTCATAGCGGTTCGGAATGGAAAGACACCCTTCCTCCCCGATTTGACTGCCGCTTGCGGAATCGATCACCGGATTGACGAGTTCCAGCAAGCCGTCCCCCACGTCAACCACGCAAAAGCGCCGCAGAATTCCCACCTGCGGGGCGGCAAGACCAACGCCTTCCGCTTTGTACATCGTATCGGCCATATCGTCTAAAATATCGGCAAGACGGTCGTCGAAATCCAGTTGCGTCCGACAGGTTTTTCGCAACACATCGTCGCCGTATTTCACGATTTTTCTGATTGCCATTTTCAAGACCAAACCTTTCTGTCTTTTCTAAACGACGGTTTCGGGGTTGATGTCCACCGTCACCGACACATCCGCCGCGTTTTTCTGTCCGAGCACTTGCCGGATCAACTCCCGAAAACGCGGATTGTTATGACATTTCATGATCATACGAAACCGGTATTGATTTCGTATCTTGACCACCGACGACGCCGAAGGCCCTAAAATGATCAATTTCACATCGGCATATTCCCCGGTTAGCATTTCCTTGATTTTCCGAAACATGCTTTGAATCGCCGCTTCGGCCGCCGCTCTATCCGCCGAGCGGGCGGAAACCAAACAAATATCGCAATAAGGCGGGTAAATCATCAATTTGCGGGTCGCGATCTCTTCTTCATAAAAACGGTCATAATCCTGTTTCGCCGCCAAGGCGATCAGATTGCCGGAAGGATCCAGTGTTTGCACAATGGCATAACCCTTGTTTTCTCCCCTGCCCGCACGACCGACCACTTGGGTCAACAACGAAAAAGTCCGCTCAAAACTTCGAAAATCCTCGCTGTACATGGCGCTGTCAGCCCCCAAAACGCCGACCAACGTCACATTCGGGAAATCCAACCCCTTAGCCACCATCTGTGTGCCGATCAAAAGATCGTATTCCCCGGCGGCAAATGCGGTCAGATACGACGTGTAAGAACCTCGAGCGAGGGTACTGTCCGCATCCAGCCGTAAGACCCGCGCGTTCGGGAACAACGCTCTCAGTTCCTCTTCGGCCTTTTGGGTGCCAAGACCCAAAAACTTCATATGTTCGCCGCCGCACTGCGGACACTTTCCGTCCGCTTTTTGCGAATATCCGCAATAATGGCACATCATCCTTTTGTTAGCCGAATGATAGGTCAGCGAGATACTGCAATGCGGACAGGTCGCCACATACCCGCAGTTTGGGCAGGAAATATACGTATTATGTCCCCGGCGGTTCAGAAGAATGATCGCTTGTTTTTTGTCTTGCAGGGTCTTTCCGATCGCCTCATAAAGGCGGCGGCTGAAAACAGAAGCATTTCCCCGCAAAATCTCTTGTTTCATATCGACCGTTTCCACCTGCGGCAGAACCGCGCCGCCATATCGCTTTTTCAACGTAAAAAGGGAATATTTGCCGCGTTTTGCGGCGGTAAAACTCTCTACCGACGGTGTCGCGGACGCCAAACACAGCAACCCCTTATGGTATGCCGTACGGTATTTGGCAATTTCACGGGCATGGAAACGGGGCGATTGCTCGGATTTATAGGTATGTTCCTGCTCCTCGTCGATGATGATCAGTCCCAAATCCGTAAAAGGCGCAAACACGGCGCTTCGTGTGCCGAGCGCGATCTTTGCCTTGCCCGAACGGATCCTTTGCCATTCCTGCAAGCGTTTTCCCATCGACATGGCACTGTGAAAAACCGCAACCTGTTCCCCGTAGCGATCGGTAAATAGGGAAAGCATTTGGGGTGTTAGAGAAATTTCGGGCACCATGACGATCACGCCGCGCCCTTCCGCAATAACGGCATCCACCAAATGAAAGAATACCTGCGTTTTTCCGGAACCGGTAACGCCGTAAAGCAGAGAAACACGCCCTTCGGGGTTTCGGTATTCAGCCATCAGTCCGTCCGCCGCCGCCTGTTGTTCATCGGTCAGCGAAACGCGGGTTTTCCGCGTTTGTCGCAAAGGTTTTTCCGCGGGGTAATCGGTCTGTCGGTCAAAGGCGAATAATAGTCCCCGTTTGATAAGTCCCGTGACCACCGAGGCGGAAAAGCCGGTAAAATAAAGGATCTCTTTGACCGCTACCTCTCCCGCTTGCCGCACCAACTGTAAGACCTCGGCTTGCCGCGGCGTGAGTTTTTGATCTTCCGCGTTCTCGCCGTCGGGCGTTAAACAGACAAATTTCTGCGTCGCGTCCCGCATGCGGCGTTTCGCGTCTAAGGTGCGGTTTACCGCCTGCTTTTCGAATAGCGTTTGTAAAACTTCACGACCGCAACCGCACCCTTTTACGAGCACATCTTCGCTCGTTTCGCCCTTTTCGCGCAAAACGGTGACGACCTGCTGTTCATCGGGTGACAGCGCGCCAAACGCCGCAAATTCCGGATTTGCTTCATAATAAGGGATCAGCCGATACTGGATCCCTGCCGGCAACATCGCCCGCACCGCGTCATAATAGGTGCAAAAGCAGGTTTCACGCATATACCGGCAAAGAGAAGCCAGTTCTTCGGTCAAAACCGGCGTATCGTCCACCACATTGATGATGGTTTTTAAAGCGTCCTGTTCCCCTTCTTCGACGGCGAGAACCATTCCCTGCCTTTTGGAATTGCCCATGCCAAAGGGGATCAGCACCCGGCTTCCGGCGTGACACTTTTCTTCCAGTTGCGGCAAAACGGCATAGGAATACAACTTATCAAATGAAAAGCCGGCGCCCTCTAACGCAACCTGAACGGTCATACCTTTCATACGCCGCTCCTTTCGGGAAAATCAGTTGTCCGCTTCGTCGGACTTCGCATCGACCGCCAACACATTGATCGCCAAACTCACCGGCTTCTTGGTGGAAAGGTCTCCCTCTTCCTCCATAGTTTTGGCGATCTCTCTTGCTTTATGGGCAACGTCGATCACCAGGCGATAACGGTTGTCGTACTCTTGGATCAATTTTCCAATATTGGGATTTAACATAAGGAAAGCACCTCTTCAATGATTTCTTTTTGATTTTCACACCGGAGACGGTTTCCGGATAAAACAGCAACCAGTTCGTCAAGCGCCGCCGACAGTTCGCCGTTGATGACGATATAGTCATATTCCACCGCGCGGTGGATCTCCTCAACAGCCGAGTCCAAACGCTTTTGGATCACTTCGGGTTCTTCTGTCCCTCTGCCGGAAAGACGCCTTTTGAGTTCCGCTAAAGAGGGCGGCATGATAAAGACGGATTTTGCCTCCGGCAATCGCTTGCGGATCTGCGCCGCGCCGTTCACATCCACTTCGATCAGCATATCTTTTCCGTTTTGGACGGCTTTCTCGACCGGCGAGCGGGGCGTACCGTAATAGTTTCCTACAAACTCATTATACTCCAACAGTTCGTCCTGTTCGATCATCCGTTCAAACTCTTCCCTCGAAAGGAAATGATACTTTTCTCCTTCTTTTTCTCCCTGACGCATGGGTCGCGTAATGGAGGAAATCGAGAATTCAATTTCCGGATGCGCCGCCAACAGTTTGACGATCAGGGTATCCTTTCCCGAACCGGAAGGACCGGAAAGGATCCAAACATTGCCCTTATTCATTTTCTTCCTCCCCATCCGCACGCAATTCTCCTTCACCGGTCACACGGCTCGCCAGCGTTTCGGATTGCAGATAGGTCAAAATGATATGATCGCTGTCGGTAATGATGACGGCACGCGTGCGGCGGCCGTGCGTCGCGTCGATCAACGTACCGCGTTCTTTGGCTTCCTGCACGATCCGTTTGATCGGCGCCGATTCAGGACTGACGATCGCAACCACGCGATTCGCCGATACCATGTTGCCAAAACCGATATTCACCAGTTTCATGACCGTTACTCCTATTCAATATTCTGAACTTGTTCGCGGATTTTTTCAATTTCTGCCTTGATTTCCACCACGGTATGAGCAATTTCCAAATCCTGCGCTTTAGAACCGATCGTGTTGGCTTCCCGATTCATTTCCTGCACCAGAAAATCCATGTTTTTGCCGATGGAGTTTTCTTTCATCAGCATTTCACCGAACTGGCGGATATGACTGCGCAAACGAACCGTTTCCTCATCGACCGCGACTTTATCGGCAAAAATGGCGGTTTCGGTCAACAGCCGTTGCTCGTCCACCGTTTTTTGGTCTAACAGTTCACGGATCTTTTGTTCCAACCGTTGCCGGTAAGCATACACGGTTTCGGGCGAATGTTCTTCTACAAAAGCGACTTTTTGAAGGATCGTATCAAGCCGACTCCGGATATCCGCCGCCAGGCGTTCCCCTTCTGTCTGACGCATTTCCACAAAGACATTCATGGCTTCTTTGGCGGTGTTTAAAACTGCCGCTGTCAACACTTCTTCCGAAACCGTTTGTTTTTTCACGGTAAACAAATCGGCATTCGAAACAAACGAAGAAAGTTTCAAATCATTCTTTAGTTTGTACTTGTCCGCCAGTTTTTTCAAGGCGTCGACATAGGCGTTGGCATATTCTTCGTTCAGGGTCACCACCATATTGGCCGGCGTGTTTTCTTCCACCGAAACCGAAACTTCGACCTTGCCCCGCGCGATCTTCTCGCGGCAAAAACTTTTGAGTTTTTCTTCCAAAAACGCGTACCCGCGCGGCAAACGGGAAGAAAACTCAAAATACCGGTGATTCACCGATTTGATTTCCACCGTGACCGTCAAATTGTTCTCCGTGCAAACAGCACGCCCGAAGCCCGTCATACTCTTAATCATATTCTTGACCGCCTTTCCGCCATCCATCGGCCGGAGTCAAATTCTTATATTCATATTATTTTACCAAAAAACACCCGAAAAAGTCAACTGTTTAGCGGCTTTGTAACCATTTTTTAACTTTTTCGTCCTTTGAAAAAAAGAAGCCGCGAAAACGCGACTTCTCTTGCTCTTATTCCAATTCAAACGCGCCGGTGTAGAGTTGATAATACTTGCCGCGTTCGGCAATCAATTTTTGATGATCGCCGCGCTCGATGATTTCCCCGTGATCCAACACCATGATGACATCGGAATTTTGCACGGTCGAAAGCCGGTGAGCGATCACAAAGACAGTACGGCCTTTCATCAAACCGTCCATTCCTTTTTGAACGATCGCCTCGGTGCGGGTGTCGATCGAGGAAGTCGCCTCATCCAAAATCATGACCGGCGGATCGGCAACCGCCGCGCGGGCGATCGAAATCAACTGGCGCTGTCCCTGGGAAAGACCGCTCCCGTCGCCGCTCAAAACCGTTTGATAGCCTTTCGGCAGCATTTCGATAAAGCCGTGCGCGTTGGCAAGTTTTGCCGCCGCGATACATTCTTCATCGGTGGCGTCCAACCGGCCGTAACGGATGTTCTCCATCACCGTACCGGTAAAGAGGTTGACATCCTGTAAAACGATTCCCAAACTGTTCCGTAAATCCGCTTTTTTGATCTTGTTGATATTGATCCCGTCATAGCGGATCTTGCCGTCATCAATATCGTAAAAGCGGTTGATCAAATTGGTAATGGTCGTCTTTCCCGCGCCGGTCGCGCCCACAAACGCGATTTTTTGGCCGGGCTCCGCATACAGATCAATGTGATGCAAAACCAGTTTCTCCGGCGTGTAGCCGAAATCCACATCAAAAAGCCGTACATCGCCCGCCAGTTTTGTATAGGTGGTCGTTCCGTCATGGTGGGGATGTTTCCACGCCCAAACACCGGTACGCCGGTCGGTTTCGGTAATCACGCCGTTTTCGTCAATAGAAGCATTGACCAGCGTCACATAACCGTCGTCGGTTTCAGGGGGCTGATCCATCAGATCAAAGATCCTCTCCGTTCCCGCCATCGCCATCACCACGGCGTTGATCTGCTGGGAAACCATGGTAATATTCATCGAGAACTGACGCGTCATGTTTAAGAACGGAATGACGACCGCCACCGTCAGCGCCTGACCCGAAAAGGAAAGATTCGGCAGGTTGATCATCATCAGCAGCGCGCCGACAAAGGCAACCAGCACATAAAGAATATTGCCGATATTCCCCATGATGGGCATCAGGATATTGGCAAACTTATTGGCTTTATACGCATCGTTGAAAAGATCCTCGTTCAAAGCGTCAAAGGTCTTTTTGTTCGCCTGTTCGTGACAAAAGACCTGCACGACCTTTTGTCCGTGTATCATTTCTTCAATGTAGCCTTCGACTTTACCGATCGACTTCTGTTGCCGCACAAAATACTTCGCGCTGTTACCGCCGATTTTCTTGGTCACCATCAGCATTGCCATCACGCCTAAAAAGATCAACAAGGTCATCCAAACGCTCAAATACAACATGTACCCGAGCAAGACCAGCAGCGTGATTGCCGAGGTGAACAGTTGCGGAACGCTTTGTGAGATCAGTTGCCGCATGGTATCAATATCGTTGGTATAGTAACTCATGATATCGCCGTGAGTATGGGTGTCGAAATAACGAATTGGCAAATTCTGCATACCGCCGAACATCTTTTGGCGCATTTTGTTGAGGAATCCTTGGGTCACAATCGCCATGGAACGGGTATAAACAAAGGTGCAAAGGATCCCGATGACAAACAGCACGCCCATGGTCACAATGGTGACCGCCAAACGGGAAGCGATCGCGTCGTAGCCGTTGCGTAAACCGTCTTCGATCAGCAGGACGATTTTGTTGAGGAAGATTGCCGTGATGGTTCCCGAAAAGGAACTGAACAGAATACAAACCGCGACCACTGAAAGCCGTGCTTTATAGAATTCAAAAAGATAGCGGATCAACCGTAAAATCGTGCCTTTGGTATTTTTGGCTTTGGGTCCGCCTTTAAAACCGGGTGCCGGCATTATTCCTCACCTGCCTTATTCTGAGATTGATAAACTTCCTGATAAATCGCGTTGGTCGCCAACAGTTCTTCGTGTGTGCCGATGGCGTCGATATGACCGTCGTCCATGACCACGATCCGATCGGCTTCCTGCACCGAAGAGATCCGTTGCGCGATGATGATTTTGGTAGTTTCGGGGATTTCTTCCGCAAAAGCCTTACGGATCAAGGCGTCGGTCTTGGTGTCGACCGCGCTGGTGGAGTCGTCTAAAATCAAAATCTTCGGCTTTTTCAAAAGTGCCCGCGCGATACAAAGTCGCTGTTTCTGTCCCCCCGAAACATTGGTGCCTCCCTGTTCGATGTAGGCATCATAACCGTCCGGAAGGGATTTGATAAACTCATCTGCCTGCGCCAACTGACACGCACGGATCAGTTCTTCATCGCCGGCGTCCGGGTTTCCCCAACGCAGGTTTTCCCGAATCGTGCCCGAAAAAAGAATATTTTTCTGCAACACGACCGACACTTCGTTTCTTAATGCCGTTAAATCATACTTCCGCACATCGTTGCCGCCGACCGAAACCGAGCCCTTGGTGACATCATACAGCCGCGAAATCAACTGGATCAGGCTGGTTTTACTGCTTCCGGTCGAACCGATCAAGCCGATGGTTTCGCCCGACCGGATATGAAGATTGATCCCGGAAAGGGCGTATTTTTCGGCGTTTTCATGATACTTAAACGAAACATCGTCAAAATCAATGCTGCCGTCCGGAATTTCGGTCAAGGGGTTTTCGGGATTGCGAATGGTCGGTTGCTCATTCAGTACTTCCGCCACGCGCTGCATGGAAGCCTGCGAAATGGTGACCATGACCACGATCATAGAAACCATCATCAGGCTGATGAGAATTTGCGTGCCGTAGGTGATCAAACTGGAAAGTTCGCCTACCTGCATAGCAGTCCCGCCGCTGTTGACGATCAGCCGCGCTCCCAAATAGGAAATGAGCAACATCCCGGTATACATGGAGGTTTGCATGAACGGAGAATTGAGCGCCACGATTTTTTCGGCTTTTGTAAAATCGGCGGCCACACTGTCGGATGCCTTTTTGAATTTTTCTTTTTCATACTCTTCCCGCACGAAGGATTTGACTACGCGCATGCCTTTGATGTTTTCCTGCACGGAATTATTCAAGCGGTCATATTTTTGGAAAACACTGTGAAAAAGCGGCATGGCTTTTCGAATGATCATCAAAAGAGCAAAGGTCAAAAACGGCACGATCGCCACAAAAACGGTCGACAAACGGGGGGAAAGCGCAAACGACATGATCAGCGCAAAAATCACCATGAGAGGCGCGCGGATCGCCGTACGGATCACCATCATATAAGCCATTTGAATATTGGAAATATCGGTCGTCAGGCGGGTCACCAGACTGGATGAAGAAAACCGGTCAATGTTAGAAAACGAAAAATCCTGCACCCGGTAAAACAGATCATGCCGGATGTTTTTTGCAAACCCGCTGGCGGCTTTAGCGCAGGTGCTTCCCGCCATCGCCCCGAAAAAGAGGGAAACAAACGCCAGCACGACCAGCAGAGCCCCATAGGAAAATACGGCTTTTAAACTGTTTCCCGCTTGCATGTAATTGACCAGACGCGCAATCAAGAATGGAATGATACATTCCACCACCACTTCGATAGAAACAAAAACCGGCGTTAAAATCGAAGGCAATTTATATTCCCGTAAACAGCGCAATAGTGTCTTAATCATGTTGATCCTCCAAATTGGTTTATCCCTTAATATACATTGTAAAAGGTAATTACTAACTTTCTTTCATGCTAATATGATATCTTTTTTTGATGAAAAAGTCAATTAAAAGTGCCTACTTTTTTCCAAACTTTACCGTCTTTTTTTGTTTTGAAAAAGCGCAGTCGCCGCTTTGGAGACGGAAAATCTTTCCTGTTCAAAAAGGCGAAGAGCGGTCTATACTAAGGATAGTAATCATTGAGAAAGGCGATCTTATGAGTATAAGCATTGCGCGCACGGTCATTCTGTATTGTTTTGTTGTTCTGGCGATCCGCCTGATGGGAAAACGGCAGATCGGCGATATGCAACCGAACGAACTGGTCATCACCCTTTTGATCTCGGAAATCGCCGCCATCCCCCTGCAAGATCCGGCGCGTCCGATTTTAGACGGCGTCATCGCGATTTTCGTGCTGGTCATTTTAGAGATTTTGTCTTCTGTTTTAGGCATGAAGAGTTTATGGATCAAAAGAATGATGAACGGAAAATCCGCCGTGATCATCAAAGACGGACAGATCGACCAAAAAACCATGAAAAAGGTTCGCATGACAGTGCTGGATCTGATGGAACTGTTAAGAGGACAAAATGTTTTTGATTTTTCGGATGTGGCCTTTGCGGTACTTGAGGTCAACGGTGATTTAAGCGTCTTGCTCAAATCGAACAAACAGCCACTGACCGCCGGGGACGTCAACGCGCAAAATCCGCCTGCGGCGTTATCGTTGCCGGTCGTCAGCGACGGAAAAATCGTTACCGACAGTCTTGCCGCTTTGCAACTGAAAAAGAAGGATGTTGCCGACGCACTTCGTTCGGAAAACACCAGATTGGATGAGGTTTTCATCATGACCATGGATCCGCGAGGCGATTATGAAATTGTGAAAAAGGGTGAAACGGTATGAAACGGTTGATTGCCGCGGGCATTTTGCTGGTACTGGTGATCGCCTGCAACGCTTACAGCACCAAAGCCATCGTGGGAATTTGCGATCATGCCATCGCCTTGGCAGAGCAGGCACAAGAAGAAAAGATTGGCGGACAAGATCCTTCCGATACCTTATATAATCTAAAATACAACTGGGAGAAAGACGGTGTATTGCTTTCTCTGTTTGTTAATCATACACTTCTTTTGGAGACCGAACAGGAAATCGAAACCCTGTTTTACAGTTCTCAAAACGGAGAAGATGATCTCTTCCCGGAACACTTTTTCCGCTTAAAATCCATGCTTTTTCAAATAGAAGAGAGCGCCCGTCTGACCTGGAAAAGCGTTTCGTAAAGATTTTTGAAAAAAGACTTGACAAGCGAAGCATCTCGGTGTATTATTGTATTAGTTCCTTGGTACAATAATACAAGGAGGTGCTTTTATGTCCTGGAAGTTTACCAATGAACGACCCATCTTTCAGCAGTTGAATGACATCCTTCTGTTGAAAATCGTCAAAGGCGATTATCCGCCCGGCGCAAAACTCGAAACAGTGCGCGAACTGGCGCTGACCGCGGGGGTGAATCCCAACACCGTCCAAAGGGCGCTTGCCGAACTGGAAAACACCGGCATTCTTTTTACCAAACGGGGCGACGGACGGTATATTACCGACGATCAGAAGGCGATCGAGCAACTGAAAACACGGTTTGTTTCGAAAAAAGCGGAAACTTTTGTTTCTTCGCTGAAAGAACTCGGGTTAGACAACGCCGCCATCGTAACAGCGGTGAAAAATAGTTTACAAGAAAGTAAGGGTGATGATTCATGACTCCAATTTTGGAATGCAGAAATCTTTCAAAAGCCTATAAAAACACCTTGGCGCTGAATCAGTTGAATGTACAAATTCAGCCCGGCAGAATTGTCGGATTATTAGGTCCGAACGGCAGCGGTAAAACCACGCTCATCAAACTGGCGACCGGTCTGTTGACGCCGACCGTGGGGGACCTGCGGATCGACGGCATGCCGGTCGGGGTGAAAACCAAAAAAATTGTTTCTTACCTTCCGGATCGAAACTTTTTGGCGCCGTGGATGTCAGTCAATCAAATGATCGATTACTTTGCTGACTTTTTTGAAGATTTCAGCCGCGAGCGCGCGGAAGGAATGTTGCAAAATCTGCAAATCGACCGCACGCGCAAAATTAAAACCCTCTCGAAAGGAAATCAGGAAAAAGTTGCGCTGATCCTCGTCATGAGCCGGGTTTCAAAACTCTATTTACTGGATGAACCGATCGCGGGCGTCGATCCTGCCACGAGAGATTACATTTTGCGCACCATCATCAGTAACTACACGCAGGATGCCACCATCCTGATCTCCACCCACCTGATCGCCGATGTGGAACAAGTCCTCAACGATGTCATCTTTATCAAACAGGGACAAATCGTCCTGTGCGACACCGTCGACAATATCCGCGAACGCGAGCAAACCAGTGTGGACAGTTATTTCCGGGAGGTATTCAAATGTTGAAAAAACTTTACCGTTATGAATGTTATTCCCTCTTTCGCAGTTTGGTTCCGATCTATCTGGCGTCCCTCGGTTTTGCGCTTTTAAGCCGTTTAAGCCTTCATTTTTATACCGAGAGCAGTATCCATATTCTGTCGGTCTTTTCCGGCTTGATCACTGCCATGTATGGACTGAGCATTGCCGCTGTGGGCGTGATCGGGATCGTTGTAGTCGTTACACGGTTTTATAAAAACCTCTTGCGCGACGAAGGCTATCTCACCTTTTCCCTCCCTTTCACACCGACACAACATATTCTCTGTAAACTACTATGCGGCGTGCTGGTAATGATCATCGATGTAGTCGTGGTTCTGCTCTCCTTGATCATTTTGGGAATTGGCACCGAAGCATGGACAGAGTTTTTCCAATCGTTAGAGGAAGCCATTCACGCTTTTCTGCAAATCTACACCGTCGGCGATGCTGTCTTTACCGCAAGTGAAATCGTATTACTGGCGCTGGTCGGAACCTTTCAGGGCATCCTCATGTTTTATGCCGCCATCGCCATCGGTCAACAATTCAAAAGCCGCGTCGGCGGCGCGGTGATCGCATACATTTGCTTCTACGCAGCAGTACAGATTATCAACAGTCTGTTTTTCGCCATCTTTATTACAATGGGTTTAGAGCAATTTGACATTTGGCTCTCGGGCGGGCTGTCCGCTGTGCAAATTCTCCTTTTGTTCCCACTTTTGGAATACATTGTGTTATCTGTTGTTTATTTCTTTATTACCAAGCACTGCTTAACCAAAAAGTTGAATTTAGAATAAGAAGAATTGCCGATCATTTTGAAAAGAACCGCAGGCGCCGGAAAGCGTCTGCGGTTCTTTTTGGCATCAATCCATTTTCGGTAGTTTTGCAAAATACTTTTGCAATTCTTCGTCGGTCGGGATGTAATCATCCATCTGACCGTTATGGAACTTCTCATAAGCCACCATATCAAAATAGCCGGTTCCGGTCAAACCGAAGAGAATCGTCTTCTCTTCCCCGGTTTCCTTGCATTTGAGGGCTTCGTCGATTGCCACACGGATCGCGTGGGAACTTTCGGGCGCGGGCAGGATCCCTTCCACGCGGGCAAACTGTTCCGCCGCTTCAAAGACACTGGTCTGCGGAACGGAAACCGCTTCCATCATTCCGTCGTCATACAGTTGAGAGAGCACCGGACTCATACCGTGATAGCGAAGTCCGCCGGCGTGGTTGGGCGCTGGAATGAAGTCGCTGCCCAAGGTATACATTTTTGCAAGCGGGCAAACCATGCCGGTATCGCAGAAATCGTAGGCGTATACGCCGCGTGTGAAACTCGGACAAGAAGCCGGTTCGACCGCAATAATACGATAATCCGCTTCACCGCGCAACTTTTCACCCATGAAGGGAGAAATCAAGCCGCCGAGGTTAGAGCCGCCGCCGGCACAACCGATGATGATGTCCGGCTTGATGCCGTATTTATCCATCGCCGTCTTGGCTTCAACGCCGATCACACTTTGATGCAAAAGAACCTGATTCAACACGGAACCCAGCACATAGCGGTAACCGGGGTTGGTAACCGCGACTTCTACCGCTTCCGAGATCGCGCAGCCAAGCGAACCGCCGGTTCCGGGATGTTCAGCAAGGATCTTTTTACCGACCTCGGTAGTCTCGGACGGAGAAGGCGTGACTTGGGCACCGTAGGTTCTCATGACTTCACGGCGAAACGGTTTTTGTTCATAACTCACCTTGACCATGTAAACTTTACAGTCTAAATCAAAGTAGGAACACGCCATGGAAAGCGCTGTTCCCCACTGACCGGCACCGGTTTCCGTGGTAACGCCTTTCAAGCCCTGCTTTTTCGCATAGTAAGCCTGCGCGATCGCGGAATTGAGTTTGTGAGAACCGCTGGTGTTGTTTCCTTCAAACTTATAATAGATTTTTGCCGGCGTTTGCAATTTTTCTTCCAGGCAATACGCACGCACCAGCGGAGAGGGACGGTACATTTTGTAAAAATCCTGAATTTCCTTTGGAATGGGGATTTCGCGTGTGGTGTTGTCTAACTCCTGCTGTACGAGTTCATCACAGAAGACGCCGCTCAATTCTTCAGCGGTCATCGGTTGATGGGTGCCCGGATTCAAAAGCGGAGCGGGTTTGTTTTTCATGTCGGCGCGGACGTTGTACCATGTGGTCGGAATCTCGTTTTCGTTCAAATAGATCTTATAGGGGATTTTCTTGTTTTCCACGTGGAAAACTCCTTTCTTTCGCAAGACGGACTTGCCTTAATTTCGGGATAGAAAAACAGCCCTATCCCATGCTGTTGCTGGGACAGGACTGAACAACTCCTGCGGTGCCACCCGGCTTGGTGCGAAAACATCGCGCCCACTTTACGCATAGCAAAAACTACGCTGACTTTGTTAACGGAGATTCCACTCCGGCTCGCATACTCCGTGACCGTTTCCGCTTGCCCTCGGAAGCCCATTCGATTCCTTGTGCTTGCTGCCTTGCACCGACCGACAACTCTCTGAAAAGCAACCCAAGAATCTACTCACTCTTCCTCACTGGTTTATCACAGTATACTCCTGATCTACAAAAATGTCAAGAAAAAATTTAAAGATTTTTCTGCACGCGGCGGGACACGTTAAAAGAGCGCCCAAAAGGTCAAAGTCAAATAGATTGATTTGCTTTTTGGTCATAACGATACCGTTCCATTACTCCTTTTGTTTGGGTCAACGGAAAGGGGACTTCTTCCGTTTTATATACCAACTTTTCCGTAATGGTGGCGATCTTCCAAAAGCCGTTGCTTGTGACAGGAACAATGACTTTCATTCCGGCGCGATAACCGTAGGCGTTTGTGCGATACCAGTAGGTTCTTTCGTTATCAAATTTCACTTTGCAATATATGTATTTGTCTCCGAACATCGTTGCATCCTTCTCCACAGCGGAAAATACACGCTAAAGCGTGATGATATAAGGGTGCTTTCGCATTGGATAAAAAAATCTCGTTCCGAAGAACGAGATTATTTGGCGGAGAAGGAGAGACTCGAACTCTCGCGCCGGGGTTTACCCGACCTACGCCCTTAGCAGGGGCGCCTCGTCACCAACTTGAGTACTTCTCCAAATTGCTAAACAATGTAAAACATATTAAAAATGGCGGAGAGGATGGGATTCGAACCCATGTGCCCTTGCGGGCAAACGGTTTTCAAGACCGCCTCGTTATGACCGCTTCGATACCTCTCCAACTGGTAAGTGCTTGGTTATTTTACCATACTACCCGAAAAAAGTCAACAGAAAGATACCGATTTTTCAAAAAACGGGAGCATTTTCTGCTCCCGAACTTTTTAAACCGCGGAAATAGAATCAAATAACCGGCAGGAAAGCAACTGATAGCCGAACACCGATTGCTGATTGGGGACAAAAACCGAAACTGCGTGCAACACTTCCGGATCGCCGTCATGTTCCGAGACCGAAACCGTTGTGTTTACGGTGTAAGTGCCGTCTTCGTTTTGCCGGATCGAATCGATCACGTGCGTATATACCGTGAACCCCCGCGGAATGATATAGACATAACCGTCCCGGGAAGGAAATCTTTCATCTTTATAGAAAGAAAAGTCTTCCACTTCAACGCCGTACATATTCAAGAGATAGTCCCGGACAACTGTTTCGGGAAGGAAAGAATATTCTTCATAATCCAGCAGAGCGATGACCGCGCTGTCGATCAAGCCGTTTTCAGAAGCAAACGCGTCGTCATACGCGAAATTATGGTTGAGCATGTTTAAAAAGCGTGCTTCCAAAACCTTAGCGGCATCCGGCTGCGAAACGGCAACAGGCGCAACTTCCTGAGCGGAAGGAAGCGGCGAAAATGACGAAAAAGACACTGTGACCGCAATGGCTAACAATAAGCAAATCCATCTTTTTATGTTCATCTTCGCACCTCCTTGTTTTCTATAAATTATTATACACGCTCGTTTTGAAAAATAGCAGGAANNACTTCATTCGTTATGATATTTTTCTAATTGTTTTCTAAAATTTCAAGAAAAATTGGTTGTATTTACAAATTTATTGTGTTATAATACTCTTAACGGTTTGATGAAGATTTTTCCAATCTTACCAATTACAGCAATCCATCAAAGGAGTGTATTCAGTTGAAACAGTATCCGCAAAACAACATTCGCAATATTGCCCTGCTCGGCCACGGCAGTTCCGGGAAAACCACGTTAGCCGACGCCATTCTTTTTTACGGCAAAGCCACCGAGCGCACCGGCAAGACCGCCGATAGCACGACGGTCATGGATTTTGATATAGAAGAAAAAAAGCGCAAAACTTCTGTTTCTACCGCCTGCTATGCGCTGGAAATCGGTAACGGCAAATTGAATTTGATCGACGCGCCCGGACTTTTCGATTTTGAAGGCGGCGTCAGTGAGGCTCTTGCCTGTGCGGACAGTGCGCTCATCACCATTTCAGGTAAATCGGGCTTGACGACCGGCGCAAAAAAAGCCTATCAAAAAGCGCATGACTTAAAGAAATCCATCGGATTTTTCATCGGCAAACTGGATTCTTCCCACGCGCATTTTTATCGTGTCATTTCCGCCCTTGTCGGTCAATACGGCGCGGCTGTTTGTCCGGTCATCGTTCCACATCTTGAAAACGATGTTGTGAAATGCTATATCAATCTGATCCAAAACAAGGCTTACGCCTGTGACGGCTTGTCCGCCACGGAAATGCGCATGCCGGTTAATCAGGAAATCGATGATATGCGCAGTATGCTTTTAGAAGCAGTCGCCACGACCGATGATGAATTGATGGAAAAATATTTTGCCGGCGAAGTCTTTACCGAAGAAGAAATCATCAAAGGGTTATCGACCGGGGTCAAATCCGGCGATATTTATCCGGTTTTCTGCGGTATCCAACAGACAGGCGCCGCCGTTCCCATGATGGTGGACGCACTGCTGCAAATTATGCCTTCGGCGGCTGATGCGGTTTGCCGTTATCAGGACGGCAGTGAAAAAACGTTTGACGAAAACGGTGAAAACGCACTGTTTGTCTTTAAAACCATCGCTGACCCGTTTGTGGGAAAACTTTCGTATTTCCGTGTGATTTCCGGAAAAATTTCCAATGATATTCGCTTGACCAACGCGCGCACCGGCGACGAAGAGCGCCTTTCAAAAATCATGTGGCTAAAAGGCGGCAAGCAGGAAGACGCCGATACCATTACCGCAGGTGACATCGGTTCTGTTTCCAAACTCGGCAACGTCATCACCGGCGATACCCTTTCGGCATCCGGCAAGTTGTCGGCGGCGGCGATCTCTTTCCCCTTGCCCTGCATTTCCGTGGCGGTTTATCCGAAAGCCAAAGGCGATGAAGAAAAGATCTCATCTTCCCTCGCAAGACTTGCTGAAGAAGATCCGACCATTTCCATCCATAACGATACCGAGACGCATGAGTTGATCCTCTCAGCGCTTGGCGAACAGCATATCGACGTGATCATTTCCCGCCTCAAAACCAAATTCGGCGCAGAAGTGGAACTCAAAACGCCGAAAATTGCTTATCGGGAGACGATCAAAAAACCGGTGAAAGTTCAGGGACGTCACAAAAAGCAATCAGGCGGTCACGGACAATTCGGCGATGTGTGGATCGAATTTGAACCCTGTGATTCAGAAGAACTAATCTTTGAAGAAAAAGTTTTCGGCGGCGCCGTACCGAAGAATTTCTTCCCCGCTGTGGAAAAAGGTTTGCGTGAATCCGCCACCAAAGGCGTTTTAGCGGGCTATCCGGTCGTCGGATTGAAAGCCACTTTGGTAGACGGTTCGTACCACCCGGTCGATTCCTCGGAAATGGCCTTTAAGACAGCCGCTTCCATCGCCTACAAAGAAGGGATCCCCAATGCTTCCCCCGTTCTCTTAGAACCAATCGGAGAATTAAAAGTCCTGGTTCCCGATGAAATGCTCGGCGATGTGATCGGCGATATCAACAAGCGGCGCGGTCGGATCATCGGCATGAATCCTGCGGAAAATAAAATGCAGGAGATCCTCGGCGAAGTACCGATTGCCGAAATGTCGGATTTTGCTACCGCGATGCGCGCGATCACGCAAGGAACCGCCACCTTTACCCTGACACCGGTCCGGTATGAAGAAGTTCCCGCCGCGATCGCTCAAAAGATCATCGAACAAGCACAATAATAGCCTTCATCTTATAATAATGTCTGCTTGGCGAGCAAAGCGTTTGCTCGCCAAGTGCAAGGTTTTTTGGGGAAATACCGAAAAACCTTGCACTTTGAACAAATCAATAAGACCTCCAACCGTTGATATTGCGGGCTTTTTGATTTGTTCAGCAGACATAATAATAGACCAAGTCCCCGGCTCAGCCGGGGACTTGGTCTATTATGTCAATTATTCAATAAACTGTTTGACGGTTTTTAAAATCTCTGTAACCGGAATAATCAAAAACGCTAAAAACAAGCAAATAAGGAATTGTTTAAAATGCAGAATTGAAAGGCCGAATACTGTTCCCAAAGGTGTAAAGATCAAAACCAATAAAATGAAGCCCATAATCGCCAGAGACAGATTCATAAAACGGTTGGAAAAGACCGCTTTCTTAAATACCGTTCCGACAGTTTTCAGGTTATAACAGTGGAAAAGTTGAGAAAGCCCTAACACGCAAAACGCCATGGTCATTGCCGCCGCGGAACCGTTTTTGCGTCCGACCGCAAAGGCGATCAAGGTCATTGCAGCCATAAACAGGCTTTGAATCAACACCGAAGCCAGCATCATCGGATCAAACAGATGACCGGCGGATGCGCCCGGTTTCCGCCTCATGGCCGATGGCTCGGCTTTTTCCATGCCGAGCGCGATCGACGGTGCGGAATCGGTCAGCAAATTGATCCATAAGAGTTGCGCTGCCGCCAACGGCGAAGCCGAAAAGAGGAGCAACCCGACAGGAAGTGTGATCAGTTCCGCCAAATTACAACTGAGCAAATAGCAAACCGATTTTTTGATATTATCGAACATGCCACGGCTTTCCCTTACCGCCGAAACAATATGGTCGAACCGGTTATGGGTGATCACGATATCAGCGTTCCCTTTTGCCACATCGGTTCCGAATCGTCCGACCGCACAACCCACATCGGCGGCGGCTAAGGCATCAGCATCCTGTAAACTGTCGCCGGTGATGGTCACAACAGCGCCGTTTTCTTTCCACGCCTTCACAATGCGGAGTTTATCACTCGGAGAAACACGGGCAAAAACCGCATATTCATGAATTGTCTGAGCAAGTTGTTCATCGTTGAGCGCCGCCAGTTCTTCCCCGGAAATTGCTTTGGTCGTGTCAGTCAAAATACCGATCCTGCGGGCGATCGCGGCGGCGGTGATCAAATGGTCGCCGGTGATCATAACCGTACGAATGCCGCCTTGCTTCAGTGTCTCAATGTTTTCAACGATCGTTTCACGCGGCGGATCGTCAAGCCCTAAAATACCGGCAAAGGTCAACCGGTTGGCAAGATCGGAAAACGAGGGATTGGCCGGGATCGCATCGAGCGGACAAAGCGCGATGCAAAGGGTTCTCAACGCGTCTTTGGCAAAGGCGTCGTTGATTTTTAAAACTTCCTCTGCGGAACAATCCCGGCAATGCGGAATCACGTTTTCAGGCGCACCCTTTATGATCGCATACGGCTTGTCGTGGATCATGGTAATGATGCCCATCGTTTTTTGTTCTAAATCAAATGGAATGACGTCGATTTTCGGGAACAATTCCTCGATATCCTTTTCCTCAAGAGCATGATAAACCTGACAAGCGTTTTTGATCGCATCTTCGGTGGAATCGTTTTCCAGCGTCGAGCAGGCAGCCGCCAGTTGTAAAACCAATGCCGACTTTTGATTCCATTCGTCTGCTTGCGGATCCATCACACGGTCACCGTCATACAGCCGTCCTAGTACCATCTTGTTACGCGTAAAGACGCCGGTTTTATCCGCACAAATCAAATTGGTTTTATTCAGTGTTTCCAGCGCCTGAGCATCCTTGACCAAAATGTTTTCCCGCAAGAGGCGCTGCACCCCTACCGCGACCACGATCGTCGCAATGGCAGGCAACCCTTCCGGAATAGCGGCGACGCCGAGCGCAACCGCAGTGATCAGCACTTGCATGGTCATATCCGCAAAGTTGCCGTCGGAAAAATGTTGAATCATCCCGATGAGGAAAACGAAAATACAAACGACCAAAATAATCGCATTGGTCAACTTAAACAGACCGTTCAAATCGGCTTCAAGCGGGAGTGATTTTTTCCCCGTCTGCTGTACAAGGGCGGAATTATGCCCCATTTCGGTATTGAGGCCGGTTGCGACCACCGCGACTTTGGCAGTACCGTGCAACACACTGGTTCCGGCAAAAACCATGTTATCGCGTTCCTCAATGGAGGAGATATCGCGTGAGACCGTATTGCTGTTCTTTTCTACGGGAATTTCGTCGCCGGTCAAAGTGGATTCATTACAGCGAAATTCATTGCACTCAATGACGCGGGCATCCGCCGGAACATAATCCCCTTCTTTCAGCAAAACAATATCGCCCGGAACGAGTAATGCGGAATTGACAGTTCGGTTTGCCCCTTCCCGTAAAACGGTAACCGTCGGATTGGTTACATTTTTCATGTCATCCAAAGCGTTGTCGCACCGATGTAAAGAATAGGCGCTGACCGCCGCATTGGCAATGACAATTCCCACGATCAGCCATGCGGAATATGCGCCCGGCGAGTGATAAATCATCGACACCACAAACGATAAGACGGAAATCAATAGAAGGAAAATGACCGATTTCCGCTTTAATTGTGAAAAAAAACGATTCAAAAAAGTGGGCGTTTCGGTATTGGTGATCACATTTTTTCCGTTTTCTTCCAATCGCTGTTCCACCGTGCCGTTTGCCAGACCTTTTTGTGCGTCAACTTGTAATTCTTTTAAAACCTCCGCGGTTTCCGTGNNCCTTTCTACCAACCTCTTAAAGAAGAGAACGGTAATAATCTTTCATGGTTTTTGCGTCTTCCGCTTGGGTACCGGCGGATTCACAAATAAAGACCGGTTCACAGCCGTAACGCGCCGTACATTCCATCACCGGCTCAAAGGAAGGACCGTAAATGTCATCCTCAAATGTCAAATGACGTTTTTCTCCGCCGGTGGTATATTCAATTTTAGAAAAATGCGAATGAAACCGTTTGAGGCGGTCTTCACCAAGCGCATCACGAATTGATAAAAAGATTTTTTCATAATCCGAAAACTGTTTGAGCGACCCTTGGTCTCGCGCATTCAAATGACCGAAATCAATGCAGGGCAATAGCCGTTCATCCAGTTTACAGAGTTCCAAAACCTCATACAGTGTTCCTAATTGATTGACCTTTCCCATCGTTTCCGGACAAATATGCACATGTCCTAAATGTTCACGGTCAAGCGTGTCAAGTGCCAGTCGCATGGTGTCTTTTGCAAGGGAAAGCGCCTCTTCACGCGAAATTTTTCCGCAAGAGCCGGTATGTACCACCACTCGATTGCCGCCCATGGCGTTCACCGCACGCGCAGAAGCCAAAATATAATCCACAGAATGAAGCCGTTTTTCTTCTTCAACGGAAGACATGGAAATATAATACGGTGCGTGAAGAGAAAGTGAAATCCCGGCTTTGGCCGCTTTCCGACCAAGTTCCTTGGCTTTTTCTTCCCCGATATTCACCCCGCGGCCGCATTGGTATTCAAACCAATCCAACCCCTTTTTCGTAAGGTATTCCGGCACATCTAAACTGTTTTTATAACCCATTTTGGAAAAACTGTTTCCGGTTCCGGCAGGGCCAAATCGTGCTGACATGATCATTCCTCCGTATTCTGAATATGGTAAAGCCGAAAAACCAGTTTTTCCAGTTTTCTTTTCAGACGAAAACGCAAGGCTTTTTCAGGCAAAATCGGCGTCAGCAAAACGGTTTTGACGCCCGCCAGGTGACCGCCCAACACATCAGTAAAGATTTGATCACCGACAATGGCGGTTTCCCGCCTTTTGGTGCCGAGCGCCCGTAATGCNNGGCTTTAATCCAAAACTGATAAAAGGCAACCCGATCTTTTTCGCAAAGGGTTCGACGCGTTCTCTTTTGGAGTTGGAAAGAACGATCAGCCGGATCCCGTCCTCCCCGCGTTCACGCAACCAATCTTCCAGCCCGTCGGTCAGTTGTTGACCGTGGTGGGTGGAAAGGGTATTATCCACATCAAGAATCAGCGCACGCAGACCGTATTTTCGACAGACATCCGCGCTAAGATCGGTGATTTTATCCAATTTGACAGCAGGTTTTAGCAACATATCGTTTTCAGCGCGGTTATCACGCTGCTCCTTTGAAAGAAAAAAAGCGGTTGAAACAACCGCTTTTTTAGCATTTTGTTAGCGGTACTTCCTCTTACGGGCCGCTTCCGACTTCTTTTTACGCTTGACAGAGGGCTTTTCATAATGCTCTCTCTTACGAACCTCCTGGATCACACCGTCTTTCGCGGTCTGCCTTTTAAAACGACGCAAAGCGTTGTCCAGTGATTCGTTTTCTTTAATTCTGACCTGACTCATTCATATTCCCTCCCTCCGCAAAAATGCAGGGGCTATTCATCTTCCGGATAGTAGCAAATAAAGACTATCCCCTTAAAGCAATGACATTGGCGACAATAGCCAAGACAAAGAAAAGAATCGCAATATACTTTGTCCAGCGCGCCAAGGAGGCATCCGCCGTTCTGGCTTTGTTTTTGGAAAGAAACGTATCCGCCCCGCCGGAAATAGCGCCGTTAATACCGGCACGATGACCCTGCTGCAGCAAAACGACCGCGATGATAAACAGAGAAACCAAAATCACCGCTATGCCGAGAATAATTTCAACCGCACTCAACGTGTACACCTCCAAACCGTGATCGGACCCGCCGAAAGCCGGACAAAAAGCCCAATCTCTATCAGTATCTATTATGATACCATATTTCTCAACAAGTTGCAACAAATATTTTCTACAAATTTACAAATTATTTCGCAACAATATTCACAAGTTTTTTCGGGACATACAATTCTTTGATGATCGTCTTCCCTTCGATCTCGCGAGCGATCGCCGGAACCGCCTTTGCTTTGGTGATCGCTTCCTCCGCTGAAAGATCCGCCGGGATTTCAATTCTTGCTTTGATTTTTCCGCAAACCTGAACAGCGATCTCCACGGTGCTTTCGACGCATTTAGCCTCTTCAAAAGTCGGCCATGTTGCTTGGTTCAACATGCCTTCATAGCCGTTTTGTGTCCAGAGTTCTTCGGTAATATGCGGCACAAAGGGATTCAAAAGCAACAGATAGGTCCTGAATTCGCCGCGGGTGACACTGCCGGTCGCCTGGATTTCGTTAAACAGGGACATCATCGCCGCGATGGCGGTATTCATTTTGAGTTGCTCGATATCTTCGGTCACCTTTTTGATGGTGCGATGGAAAGCGGATTCCAACGCCGGGCGATAGCCGTCGCCGTCTGTCAGACGGTCGGAGAGTGCCCAAACACGGTCTAAGAAACGTTTGCTTCCTTTGATCGAAGACTGGCTCCAGGGCGCGGACTTTTCAAAGTCGCCGATAAACATTTCATATAACCGCATAGTATCGGCGCCGTAATCTCTCACGATCTCATCAGGATTGACGACATTGCCGCGCGATTTTGACATCTTCTCGCCGTTCTCGCCCAAAATCATGCCGTGGCTGGTGCGTTTGGCGTAGGGTTCGCGGGTCGGCACGACCCCGATGTCGTAAAGGAACTTATGCCAAAAACGGCTGTAAAGCAAGTGAAGCGTCGTATGTTCCATACCGCCGTTATACCAATCCACCGGACACCAATACTCTAACGCTTCGTTAGAGGCGAGCGCCTGATCGTTATGAGGATCGCAATAGCGCAGGAAATACCAGGAAGAACCCGCCCACTGAGGCATGGTATCGGTTTCGCGATTGGCATGACCGCCGCAATGCGGACAAGTCGTGTTGACCCAATCGGTCATATTGGCAAGCGGAGATTCGCCGGTTTCGGTCGGTTCATACGAATCGACATTCGGGAGTACCAGCGGCAGTTCACTTTCCGGAAGCGGCACATAACCGCATTTTTCGCAATACACCACCGGGATTGGTTCGCCCCAATAACGCTGACGGGAGAAGACCCAGTCGCGCAATTTGTAGTTGACTTTCTTTTCGCCCAAATGCTGTTCGGACAGCCATTCCTGCATTTTTTTCTTGGCTTCTTCGACCGAAAGACCGTTTAAAAATCCGGAATTGACCATCACGCCGGAAGCGCAATCGGTATAGGCTTCTTTTTGCACGTCGCCGCCGGCGACGACCTCCACGATCGGAAGGTTGAATTTTTTGGCAAACTCCCAGTCTCTGGTGTCATGCGCCGGAACCGCCATGATCGCGCCCGTACCGTAGGAAATCAAAACATAATCCGAAATGAAGATCGGGATCTCTTCGCCGTTGACAGGATTGATCGCCGTCACGCCGGCAAGGCGAACACCGGTTTTTTCTTTCGCCAGTTCGGTGCGTTCAAAATCAGATTTCTTTGCCGCTTCGGTGCGATATGCTTCCACCTCGGCAAAGTTTTCAATTTTATCCGCCCATTTTTGGATAAGCGGATGTTCGGGCGACATGACCATATAGGTTGCGCCGAACAAGGTGTCCGCACGAGTGGTGAATATTTCAAACGTATCGCCGATATTGGTGGAAAAAGTCACTTGGGTGCCGTAAGATCGCCCGATCCAGTTGCGTTGCTGGGTTTTGACGCGCTCGATAAAATCCAAACCGTCCAGATCATCTAAGAGTTTTTCAGCGTAGTCGGTGATTTTCAGCATCCACTGGCTTTTTTCTTTGTGAATGACTTCACTTCCGCAACGTTCGCACAAACCGCCCACGACTTCTTCGTTGGCAAGCACGCATTTGCAGGAGGTACACCAGTTCACCGACATTTTCTTTTTATAAGCCAACCCTTTTTTGAAAAGTTGTAAAAAGATCCACTGGGTCCATTTATAGTATTCCGGATCGGTGGTATTGACTTCACGGTTCCAGTCAAACGAAAATCCAAGCGATTTTAACTGACGCTTAAAGTTTTCGATATTCTTTTTCGTCACGATCGACGGATGAATATGATTTTTAATGGCATAATTCTCGGTGGGAAGCCCGAACGCGTCCCATCCCATCGGATACAAGACATTATAGCCTTGCAGGCGCTTTTTCCGGCAGACGATATCGATCGCCGTATACGAGCGCGGATGGCCGACATGCAGTCCCTGCCCGGAGGGGTAAGGGAATTCCACCAAACCGTAAAACTTTGGCAGAGAATAATCGTCTTTGGCGGCAAAGGTTTGCTTTTCGTCCCAAATCTCCTGCCACTTTTTTTCAATGCGTTCAAAATCATAGGCTGTTGCCATCGAAAATCAGTCCCCCTCGGATTCTGTCAAGATTTCATCAAGCGCGATCGGTTGCCCGTCGCTCCACATTTTATCCAGTGCGTAAAACTCACGCTGATCACGGCTGAAAACATGGATAATCACCGAACCGTAATCCAAAACGATCCAACCGGTCGTCTTCCCCTCAATATGATGGGGATGTACGCCCGCCTCCGCCAGTTTTTCCTCCGCTTCGTCTGCCAATGATCTCACATGGGTTGAGGAAGTGGCGGTACAAATTAAAAAGTATTCGGTCAAAACCGTTAATTCCGAGATTTTCACGGCGCTCAGTTCCCGCGCCTTTTTGGCGTTCAACGCGTTTGCCGCAATTTTTAAAATTTCAAATGCTTCCAAGAAAAATCCTCCTATTGCTGTAACACAGCCTGATTGTATGCCGCGATCGTATCCGGATGGATGGCGCGGTCAAGGTTTACCAAATCGGTAATGGAGTACCGAAGTGCGTAAAGAAACGCCTTTTCGAGCGATTCATCCACATATGCGCGAATCACGTCCACATCCTCATAATCCCGATCCGCCGACGTAAAATCCGCCAAATATAAAATCTTTGCAAGAAGCGACATATCGGCTTTTGCGGTGGTGTGATAACGAATCGCATCCACAATTTCAGGGTCAGGCACGCCCAGAATATGCTCAACGTACGCCGCTCCCGATATGGCATGCCAGAGTTTTTTTGCTTGCCTTTCCACATCGGTTAGCATTATACCAAATTCTCGAAGGATTTGCAAGTGTTCTTCGTCGGTTGCGTTTTTGGTGATATCATGAAGAAGTCCCGCCAAAGCAGCCTTTTCGACGTCGCCGCCGTAACGCTTTGCCAAACGCGCCGCCTCTTCACAAACACAAAGGGAATGTTCATACCGTTTTGGCGTCAGACGTTTTTTTAAAATTTGCTTGAACACTTCCGTTTCCTGACATTCAGACACGGTAGATCCCCTCCTTTTTGAGATACTGATAGACCCGTTCGGGTAAAAGATTTCGACACCTTTCAGGTTGATGACGGATTGCGGTCGAAGAAACCTCGGAAATAACGGTCTCCTCCACGGTCACACGCATACCGAGTTCTCTGAAAGCGGCAAGTTTCCTGTCAAAAACGGAGCGGTCTTCCCCGCTTCTGCGAAACACAAGAAAGGGGATCAACTGCATGAGTTCCCGAAACCGGTACCAGGTATCAAATGAGGTCAGCATATCGCCTCCGCAAACAAAGACGAAATCCCGATCCGGATACCGCTCTTTCAAAGCAGTCACGGTATCGTAGGTGTAACTCTTCCCTTCCCGTTCCAATTCCAAAAGACATAATGACGCTTTCGGAAAATCGCGGATCAATTCCCGGCACATGGCGACGCGGTGTTGTTCCTCCGCCAAGACATCACAGACTTTGTGGGGCGGGATCCGGTCTGGAACGACCCAGATCTCTTCGATTTCAGAACGCTTCTGCAAAGCGCAAAGCATTTCGTAATGCCCGATATGCGGCGGATTGAACGTGCCGCCGAATAATGCGGTCACAGCCATTATTTCACCAACTTGATGTTTTTTTCCCGGCTTGCACGGTAAAGCACAAAACGCGAGCCGATGACCTGTACTACATCGGCACCGACGGCAGTTGCGACCACTTCGGCAGTTTCCCTGGCGGTGGTGGGGCAGGTTTCTAAAGCGCGTCCTTTGATAAGTTCCCTCTTTTCGAGCGCGTCGTCCGCTTGTTTGATCACTTGATCGGTCACTCCGGTTTTCCCCACTTGTAAAATGGTTTCGATCCCGTTCGCCGTTGCGCGCAGTTGAGCGCGTTGTCTACTGTTTAGCATACCCCGCCCTCCTTGATAACTTCGCTCAGTTTTTTCTGAAAGGCGCGAAGCGCGTTTCCGCGATGGCTGACCGCGTCCTTTTCTTCGGGCGTCATTTCGGCGTAACAGCCGGCACTGCACACAAAGATCGGATCATACCCGAAGCCACCGTTTCCGTGCGCTTCCTTCGCCACGCTTCCCCGGCATTCGCCCCGTACGGTGAACTCTCTGCCGTCCGGGAATACACAGGCGATTGCCGAAACAAAAGTTGCGGCACGCTGTTCCCCTTCATATCCGGACAACGCCGCCAGCAACTTTTCGTTGTTGGAAGCATAGGTTGCACCCGCACCCGAATAACGCGCCGAATAGAGACCGGGCGCACCGTCTAAGATATCTACGCTTAATCCCGAATCATCCGCGACGGTCAAAAGTCCCGTGACGCGTAGACCGGAATATGCTTTCAGAAGCGCGTTTTCCTCATAAGTTGTGCCGTTTTCTTCCACTTCGGGAAGAGGCTCCGGCAAATCGTTTTCCGTCACGACTTCAAATCCCATGGGGATCAGGATGCGCTTTAATTCTTTTTGTTTGTTTTGGTTTTTTGTAGCAAGAAAAACTTTCATTTATGACTCCTCGAAAATCCCGTCGGTAAATTCCGCGGCGGAGAAGGGTTGAAGATCCTCTATTCCCTCACCCACGCCGACAAATTTCACCGGCACGTTTAATTCGTTTTTGATTGCGATCACAATGCCGCCTTTAGCCGTGCCGTCCAACTTTGTCAGAACGATCCCGGTCACCGGGGCGACCTGACGGAATTCCCGCGCCTGATTGACCGCGTTTTGACCGGTCGCAGCGTCGAGCACCAGCAAGGTTTCCACAGAAGCGTCAGGCAGTTCACGTCCGATCACCCGATAAATCTTAGCAAGTTCGTCCATCAAATTCTTTTTGTTATGCAGTCTGCCGGCGGTATCGCAGATGATCACATCCGCACCCCGATGTTTCGCTGAAGCGATGGTATCAAATACGACCGAGGCCGGATCGGTTCCTTCAACACTTTTGACCATGGATACGCCCGCGCGTTCCGCCCAAACAGCGAGTTGGTCGATCGCCGCGGCACGGAAGGTATCGGCCGCGCCAAGCACCACTTTTTTTCCTTCTCTTTGCAGTTGCATCGCCAGTTTGCCGATAGTCGTGGTTTTGCCGACGCCGTTGACCCCGATCACCAAAATCAGAGAGGGCTTTGTTTCTAAGCGCAACCCCTCGTCTTCACCTAACAGTTCGCTGATGATCCCCTTGAGCATTTCCGTGATCACAGCCGGATCGGTCGCGCCGGTTTCTTTGATCTTATGTCGAAGTCGCTCGCAAATTTCCTCTGCCGTATGCACCCCGACATCCGCCATGACTAAAGTTTCTTCCAGTTCTTCAAAGAGATCCTCGTCGATCTTGGTAAAACTGTTCAGAATTCCATTGACGCCGCTGATAAACGAGGCTCTTGTCTTTTGCAAACCTTGTTTAATTTTTCCGAAAAGACCCATATTTTCGCCTTTCTATACGCTTATGAACCGTTATTTTTTAAAGTTTTCTCTAATTCTGCAACATTCAGTTCCAACAGTTTGGTAATTCCTTTTTCCTGCATGGTCACGCCATAGAGCATATCCGCGGCTTCCATGGTACCTCGGCGGTGGCTGACGCAGATAAACTGAGTCGCGGAATCGGACTTTCGCATATATTCCGCAAAACGTTCCACATTGATATCGTCAAGCGCGGTATCCACCTCGTCCAAAAAGCAGAACGGCGGCGGATTGACCCGCATGATCGCGAAGTAGATCGAAAGCGCGATGAGCGCCTTTTCTCCGCCGGATAGGCCGTCAAGACTCGGAACGTTTTTACCCGGCAGTTTGGCGTGAATATCAATGCCGCTTTCCAAAACATTATCCGGGTCGCTCAAGGTTAAAGAAGCCGTCCCGCCGCCGAACAACTCGGTAAAGGTTTTGGAAAAGTTTTCGTTGATCTTTGCGAAACCTTCCACAAACAGATCCTGCATTTGCCGGGTCAGTTGGTGAATCAGTTTATGCAGTTGAGAGCGGGTGGTTTCCACATCCTGCATCTGCGCCGATAAAAATCCATACCGTTCGCTGACTTCTTTGTATTCTTCGATCGCCGAAACATTGACCGTTCCGAGACCGCGAATTTTGGACTTTATTTCCGCGAGCGCGCGCTTGGCTTCAGCCGGTTTTTCGACCGGTTTCCCAATTGCCTCCGCTTCACTGCGGGTGAGTTGATATTCATCATACAACTGACGGATAACATTGTCGTACTCGGCGATCATGACTTCTTTACGCTCGGTCAGTCTTGCCAGTTCGCCACTGATTTTTTCACGTCGGTCGGTTTCGCCGCGCTCACTTGCACGAAGCGCCAGACCGTCCTTTTCGGTTTGATTCCGCTTTTCGATCAGTTGCTCGATCGTTTGCTCGCAAGCCGCAATTTTTTGCCGGAAAACTTCGATACCCGAAGCGGAAGCATCACTGTTTTGCTGTAATTCTTCAATTTTCAGACGGTATTGCGCGATTTCGCGTTCCACGCTTTGCGCGTGCTCCGACCGGCCGCCGATGGCTTCTTCCAAATGAGCGACCGAAGCGGTTATCGCCTCGATATCCTTTTGGATTTCCATCATGGAAAGTTTCAGAGCGGTAATGTCGTTTGCCGCCGTTTCACGTTCGGTATTCAGGTCGTCGCGCCCGCCGGTCATTTGATCGATCCGCGCTTGAATTTCCTGCTTTTTGGCTTCGGTTTGTGCAATTTCTTTTGCCGCCGCCGCCGAAGTTTCCCGGAACGACGCCAATTTTGCCTCACCGTCGGTACGTTCTTCTTCCAAACGGCGCAAGGCGGTTTCGGCGTTTGTCCGCAAATCTTCAATGCGCTTGAGTTCTGCAAGCGCCCGGATCAGATCCTCGTTAGCGGTGATCAGTTCCGCGTTTTGGGCGGTAATGTCCGCCCTCACTTTTGCAGCCTCTTCCTGTGCAAGAAGAAGTTGCTTTTCTTTTTCCTGATAGGCGGCAGAGAGAGCCTTATTCTCTTCTTCCAAGCGGTTGATTTCCCCGGAACGTCCAAGCAAGCCCGCGCTCTTCACTAAGGAACCGCCGGTCAAAGAACCGCCGGGATTGATGACCTGACCGTCTAACGAAACCACTTTCAACCGATATCCCGCACGTTTGGCGATTGCGGCCGCGGCGTCCAGATCCTCCGCTACAACGGTGCCGCCAAGCAAATACTTGACGGTTTCACGGTATTTCGGATCGGTCTGCACAAGATCAGCGGCGATCCCGACAAATCCCGGACAATCCGAAAGATCCTGATCTTTCCATTCGCGTGCCTTGATCGTTGCTACGGGAAGGAAGGTGGCGCGGCCGGCCTTGTTCGCTTTTAAGAACTGAATGGCGCGTTTCGCGTCCGCTTCGGTTTCCACCACAACATTTTGGATCGCCGCGGCAAGCGCTGTTTCAATAGCGACGCTGTAACGGCTCTCGACATGAATCAATTTGGAAACCGCGCCGCAAATGCCGCGCAACGTTCCCTTGGAGGATTCCTCCATGATCTTCTTGACCGAATGGCTGAACCCTTCCATGTTGTTTTCCAAATCGCGAAGGATCTGTACGCGTCTGCGTTTTGCCTCTAAGTCAAGCCTCATGTTTTCGGCTTCAGTTTTTTTAGTTTCTACCGCCCCTTCGCGGGAAGCCAAACGCATTTCGTAGCCTTTGATGGCATTCTTTCGCGCAAGAATGTCTTCCTCCATTTTTTTTACCAATTCCCCGGTTTTCGAGAACTCATCGTTCAAACGCACGATTTCCCCGGTGAACTGTGCGATGTCTTCTTTCGCTGAGTCGGCGCGGGCAAGAATATCTTCGACTGCGCTGTCCGCGGCGACCATTTCCACCCGTTTATCCGCCATGGCGGCTGTCAGGGCGTTTAAGGCTCGAATTTCCGTCTCGATTTGCCGGGAGATCCCCTCGCTGTCAGTAAGCAAACAAGCCAATTTCTCTTCCAGCCCGGCAAGCGTTTGCCCGGCCGTTTCTTTTTCCGCTGTTTTTACCGCGATCTCGGCTTTTCGGTTTTCAATTTCCGCCGTGGCTTCCTCATCGGATTTCCCGAGTTCCGCCAGTTCCTTTTGCAATCGTTCGATTTGCTGGGTATGGTGAGCAATATCATTTTCAATGACCGCCATTGCGCTTTCGGTTTTGAGAATTTCCGCATTCAAATTGGAAATTACCAAACGTTCGCCCTCTATCTGAGAGGTTAATTGCGCAAAATATGCTGTATTTTCTTCGGTTTTACGGTCAAAATCGCGTAATGCGTTGTCAATTTCCTGATAAGTCAACTGCGCCGCCGCGATTTTACTTTCCTGGGCGCGCAAGAGTTCTTTTGAATTTTGAAGAGTGTGAAGCCATAAGCCAATCTCCAGTTCTTTTTTACTGTCGGCCAGTTCCAAAAACCGTTCGGCTTTTCGGCTTTGTTCTTTCAAGGGGCCCACGCGGGATTCCAGTTCGTCGGCAATATCATGAAGGCGAAGAAGATTATCCTCCGCCGCCTGTAATTTCCGTTCCGCCTCTAACTTGCGATAGCGGTATTTGGAAATGCCGGCGGCCTCTTCAAAAATATCACGCCGTTCGCCTGATTTCGAACTGACGATATGATCGATCTTTCCCTGCCCGATCATCGAATAACCGTCTCTGCCAAGCCCGGTATCCATAAACAATTCATGAATGTCTTTTAAGCGAACCGAAACGTTATTGATCGCGTATTCGCTTTCGTGAGAACGGTAATACCGACGGGTGATCGAAACCGAGTCATTGTCAAAATTCAAAGTGCGGTCGGAATTATCAATGTTTAAAGTGACTTCACAAAATCCGTGCGGTCTGCGGGTTTCCGTACCGCCGAAAATCACGTCTTCCATCGATTGTCCGCGCAGGCTTTTGGTGGATTGTTCCCCCAAAACCCAGCGCACCGCGTCGGAAATGTTACTTTTTCCGCTGCCGTTCGGCCCTACAACGGCGGTAATACCTTTTCCGAATTTCAACACCGTTTTGTCGGCAAAGGACTTAAAGCCCTGAATTTGAATAGAGCGTAACAGCATGCGTTCACACTTCCTTTCTTACTTCGAATTGTAAATTTTCAAAGCCATCAGCCGCTTCCACGCGGCAATCATAGCCCTTTGATTGTAAAAACAGCAGGTTTTTTCTGCCTTGTCCGATCATTTTGGAAACATCGCTTTTTGCGACAAGCACGAGGTATTTCCCCGGCTCGGAAAGTTTCGGGATCAAATCATTTAAGAGGATCCGCGACTGGCACAGTTCGCTGAACGCAGGATGCCAGGGACCCGCAAGAAACGCGTCTTTTTCCACCGCGTGCAACCCCAAACGGATGACCCGCACACCGCGGGAAGTGAATCGCCGATAGAGTTCCTCCGCTAATAAAACGGCGTCATCAAGCGTTTGCGGTCGATAAATGCCGTCGGCATAGAGAGCGGCCAAATCCGTATCTTTTAACACCAACGTCGGATAAATACGCACCGTGTCCGGCGACAACGCAATCAAACGCTCCGCCGTTTGCAAAGCGCTTTCAGGGGTATCGCCGTACAGGCCCGTCATCATTTGCAGTCCCAGTTCAAAGCCGGCTTGACGAATCATCCGCGCCGCGTGTTCCACATCCGCCGCGGTATGACCGCGATTGTTCATTTGGAGAACCAGGTCATTCATACTTTGCGCGCCGAGTTCGATCGACGTCACGCCGTGTTGTTTGAGAATTTCCAATATTTCATGATCGATCGCATCCGGCCGGGTGGAAATGCGAATGCCGCTGACCGTTTTGTCTTTAACAAAAACAAATGCCGCTTCCAACAGATCCAGCATATAGCCACGATTGATCGCGGTAAAACTGCCTCCAAAAAAGGCAATTTCCGCCGTTTTATTATCAAAATTCCGACTTTTTACCGCTTTTTTAACAGCCTTGGCTACATCCGCCGGACGCGGCGCTTTGCGAACCCCGGTGATATACCGCTGATCGCAAAAACTGCATTTATTCGGACAGCCGATATGCGGTACAAAAATCGCAATATTAGCGTGTTTGCGGCTCATATTCCCAGTCCCATCAATTCAAGGGCCTGTTTTGCCGCCATTTGTTCGGCTTGTTTTTTGTTCTTGCCGGTTCCCTGACCGATCACATTGGAATTCAGACGCACTTCCACCGTAAACCGTTTATCATGATCGGGCCCGCTTTCGGCGGTTAAAACATAATTCACATTTTCTTCCGGATTGCGCTGGATCACCTCTTGCAAAACGGTTTTGTAATCTTTAAAGACTTCGTCGTCCGGCTGGCGCAGTTCCGGCAGAATAAACCGCATCACATGCCGCCGTGCCGGTTCGATCCCGCCATCCAGATAAATCGCGGCCAAAACCGCTTCAAACGCGTCCGCGAGAATTGAATCCCGTTCCCGGCCGCCATTGTGATCTTCCCCTTTTCCAAGGAGTAAAAACCGTCCCAACTCCAACTCACGCGAAAAACCGCACAGTGATTTTTCACAAACCAGTGATGCGCGCAGTTTGGTCAGTTCCCCTTCGGGAAGCGAACGGTAATGTTTGTAAAGATAATCCGCAACGATTACCGACAGCACCGAATCCCCTAAAAACTCCAACCGTTCGTTGGAGGAGATTCCGCCCCGTGCCTCATTGGCATACGAGGAATGGACGAGCGCGTTTTGTAAATATTGACTGTTATGAAACGTATAACCGAGTTTCTTTTCCAATTCCTTCATCTGACTGTTGCTTCTTCCTGTGTTTTGGTTCCTAAAGCCGCGGAGATCTTTTCTACCACGCCGCCCTCGGTAAAGCGTACCGCTTGTCCCACGGCATTTTTGATCGCTTTGGCATTGGAATTACCGTGCGCTTTGATGACCGGCTTTTGTACCCCTAAAAGCGGCGCACCGCCGACCTCGGAACTATCAAGCATCCGTTTGATGCCGCCCAAATCCTTTTTGATCACCAATGCCGCCATTTTATTGACGGTGCTTTTAAAGAATACTTTTTTCAAAAGTCCAAACAGGACTGACGCACTGCCTTCGACGAGTTTCAGCGCGATGTTGCCGGTAAATCCGTCGGTAATCACGGCGTCGCAAACGCCCTTGGGCATTTCGCGGGATTCCACATTCCCGATAAAACGGATCGGTGCCTTTTGTAACAAAGCATAGGCGGCTTTTTGCAATTCCCCGCCCTTGGTGTCTTCTGTGCCGATATTCAGAAGGGCAATTTCAGGATTTTCCCTGCCTTCGACATTTTCCAGATACAAACTTGCCATCACGCCGAACTGACAAAGCATTTCGGGTCGGCAATCAGCGTTGGCGCCCATATCCATCAGCATATAGGATTTTTGCGGCGCCGGGATCATACTGGCGAGTGCCGGACGTTTTACGCCCTTGATTCGTTTGACAAGCAACGTGCCGCCCACCACGATCGCCCCGGTAGAACCGGCGGAAACAAACGCGTCCGCACGGCCTTCGCTGAGTTCGGTAAACGCCTTCCCCATCGAACTTTCCCGATGGGCTTTTAACAGCGAAGTCGGTTCATCGTGCATCGTGATGACGTCATCCGTGTCCACGATCTGCAAATCTTCCCCGAAGGACAAGTCGTTTTCCGCGATAATCCGCCGGATTTCGGATTCCTTTCCGGTCAGGGTGATCGCCACGCCATATTCCGCGGCGGCCAAAGCCGCCCCTTTGACAATTTCAAGCGGCGCGTTATCCCCGCCGTAAGCATCGATCACAACCCGCATGTTTCCTTCATCCTTCCTTGTTCTGAATACCAATCCAACGAGCGTTTTGAGAACGCCGCGTAACGCTCCCGCTTTTGCCGGATCGGCGGTTCGATAGACGGTAAAATGCCGAAATTGGCACCCATCGGTTGAAAATCCGATACCGTCGGATCGGTAATATAATGTAACAAAGCCCCGATCATGGTGAAACGCGGCAAAAGAAGCGGTTCTTTTCCGGTCAAACGGGCCGCGGCGTTAAATCCCGCGACAATACCCGCCGCCGCCGATTCCATATACCCTTCCACGCCGGTGATCTGACCGGCGAAAAACAGGTTTTCACGGGTTTTCAGCGACAAATCCGGCAACAGCAACCGTGGCGAATCCAAAAAAGTATTGCGGTGCATGACGCCGTATCGCATAAATTCCGCGTGTTCCAGTCCCGGAATCATGGAAAAGACGCGTTTTTGCTCGGAAAATTTCAAATTGGTTTGAAAACCCACCAAATTATAGAGAGTTCCGTCGGCGTTTTCCCGGCGAAGTTGCACCGCCGCCCAGGGGCGATGCCCGCTACGAGGATCCCGAAGACCAACCGGTTTCAGCGGGCCGAAGCGAATGGAATCTTCGCCGCGTTTCGCCAAAACCTCTACCGGCATACAACCCTCATAAACCTTGAACGAACGGTCAAAGTCATGTAAAGGTGCCGATTCGGCATGGATCAGCGCCTCGTAGAACGCGGTGTATTCCTCCCGGTTCATCGGACAGTTGATATAGTCGTCCCCGCCGCGATCATAGCGCGAGGCAAAAAAGGCTTTTTCCATATCGACGCTTTCGGCGGAAACGATCGGCGCCGCCGCGTCATAAAAACTTAAAGTTCCATTCTCGTGCAGAGCCGCCAGTTCTTCGGCCAAAGCGCCATCCGTCAGCGGTCCTGTTGCCACGACCGTCACGTCGCTTTTCGGGAGTTTTTCCACCTTTTCACAAACTACGGTAATGCGCGGATGAGAGGAAATCTTATCGGTAACGATGTGGGAAAACCGTTCCCGATCCACCGCCAATGCTCCGCCCGCCGCAACCGCCGAACGGTCAGCGGCGTACAGACAAAGTGAGCCCAACCGGCGCATTTCTTCTTTCAAAAGACCGGCGGCGGAATCGACCCGCGCCGCCTTCAAGGAATTGGAACAAACCAGTTCCGCCAAAAAGTCTTCCCGATGAGCCGGTGTTTTGTGTTTCGGTTTCATATCGATGAGCCGTACACTCAAGCCGTTTTGCGCGATTTGCCACGCCGCTTCACAGCCGGCCAATCCCCCGCCGATGACGGTGATATCAGGCATTTTTTGTTTTCTCCGGTTTTTTGGCTCGGGTCGGACAATCGGAATTCATACAATACTTTCTGCCGCGGACACCGCTGATGATATAACTGCCGCAAGTGGGACAAGTCTCCCCGGTCGGAACACCGGGTGACGCGAAATCGCAGTCCGGATAATTCGAACAACCGTAAAACTTTTTACCCTTTTTGGAAATCTTTTTTACCAGTTTTCCCCCGCACTTCGGACAAGGTTGTTTCACCTCGTTTTCGGGCATGGGTTTTGTATTCTTACAAGCCGGATATCCGGGGCAGGCTAAAAACTTTCCAAAACGCCCGGATTTTACGACCATCTTTCGCCCGCATTTTTCGCAGACAACGTCGGTTTCCACATCCGGCACTTTTACCCGTTTGCCTTCCAATGAGTTTTCCGCCTTATGATAAAGGGTGGCAAAATCCTTATAGAAATCTTCAATGGTTTCGACCCAACTCCGGTTGCCCGCGCCGATATCGTCCAGTTTCTTTTCCAGATTGGCGGTAAACTTTACATCCACGATTTTATCAAAGTACTCCACCATCAAATCCGAAATCACCATTCCGAGTTGCGTGGGTTTCAAAGATTTCTTTTCGCGTTCAATATAATCGCGGCTCATGATATTGGAGAAGATCGCAGCATAGGTAGAAGGTCGTCCGATGCCGTTTTCGTCCAAGGCTTTGATCAAAGTCGGCTCGGTATAACGCGCCGGCGGCTGTGTAAAATGCTGGTTTGGCATTAATTCGCGTAGTTTAAGGATCTCGCCTTCCTTCATTTCCGGCAAATCGCCGCCGTCCTCGGCATCACCGTCCCGTCCTTCTTCGTACAGCACGGTAAAACCGTCAAACCGGACGGAATACCCGGACGCTTTAAAGAGGTAGTCTCCCGCCGTGATACTGACGTTGACAGTATCCTGCACGCAGACCGCCATAAGCGAAGCGATAAAGCGTTCCCAAATGAGTTTATACAGTTTATACTGCTCGGTCGTAAGCGCCTCACGAACCTGTTCAGGTGTTAACGAAATCGTTGTAGGACGAATGGCTTCATGAGCGTCCTGCGCACCGTTTTTCGTTTTGAAATAGCGAGGTGAAGACGGCAGATAGGCTTGCCCGTAACGGCTTAAAATATACTGATTGGCAGCGGCGCGGGCTTCTTCGGAGATCCGCAAAGAATCCGTACGCATATAAGTGATCAAACCCGTTGTCCCGATCCCGGCGATATCCACACCTTCATAGAGTTGTTGCGCGATCCGCATGGTGCGCTGGCCGGTAAAGCCCAGTTTGCGCGAGGCTTCCTGTTGCAACGTTGAAGTAATAAAAGGCGGCGCCGGTTGTTTCTTACGGGTACCTTTTTTCAGTTCGCTGACGGTATAAGACGCGCCTTCTAATTCGCGTACAATGCGCTCAGCGTCTTCGCCGGCGATCACATCCAGTTTTTCTCCGCTTGCCATGCCGTACAACTTGGCCATAAAGGTCTTACGGCCGGACGCCAGTTTGGCGTCGACCGACCAGTATTCGACCGGTACAAACTTTTCGATTTCACGTTCGCGTTCCACGATCAGACGCAAAGCGACCGTCTGCACGCGGCCGGCGGAGAGTCCGCTTTTGACTTTTTTCCATAAAAACGGACTGAGTTTATACCCCACAATACGATCCAACACACGGCGTGCCTGTTGCGCGTCGACCAAATCCAAATTGATTTTATGCGGCGCGGCAATGCCCGCCCGGATCCCCGACTCGGTGATCTCATTAAAAGCCACCCGGTTTTCTGCGTTTAAATCCAGCGCCAAAATCTGTGCCAAATGCCAGGAAATGGCTTCTCCTTCACGATCCGGGTCGGTCGCCAGATAGACTTCATCACTGTCGGCCGCCGCCTGTTTGAGTGACTTGATCAGTTCCTTTTTATCCGCCATATTGATATATTGCGGTGCAAAACCGTGTTCTATGTCAACCCCCAGTTTTGATTTGGGCAAATCACGAATATGCCCCATGGAAGCCATGACTTCATAACCGTTGCCGAGGTATTTTTTGATACTTTTCACTTTGGTGGGCGATTCCACGATCAAGAGTTTTGACATACGATTCCTCCATCTTTATTCTTCAATCAATAAATACTGTCCGCCGGGAAGAGCCTTGATCATCCATTCGATCTCCAACTCCGTCAAAGCGGCAATGATCGCACTCTGCGGAAGATCCGCGTCGATCTCCTCCGGGTAAAACCGTTTCTTATGGATATGATTATAAACGATTTGCGCCTCTTTGGAAAGAGTTTCCGTTGCAAATTTTTTGTGAACAACTCTTTTCTCGGGCGCCCCACCGGGCTTTTCTTTCTTTTCCAAAGCCCTTTTTATATCCATTTTATCAGAAAAGCGCGGCAGATATTCATTCAAAACATCCGAAAGATCCAAAAGCGGTTTCGCGCCGTCCCGAAGCAGCGCATTCGAACCGGCATATTCCGGTGCGCCCGGTGAACCGGGAATTACAAAAACCTCTTTCCCGAGTTCCATTGTATGATGTGCCGTGTTAATTCCACCGCTGATTTCGGGCGCCTCGATCAAAACCGTACTGCCGGCAAGTGCCGCCATCAACCGGTTACGAATCGGAAAACTGTATCGTGTGGGTGTCGTTCCGGGCGGATATTCCGTCAAAAGGCAACCCGAACGGGTCAGACGATCGCGAAGCGGAGCGTTTTCCGGTAAATACGAAGCGCCAAATCCGCAAGCCATGACCATGACGGTGTTTCCTCCCGCTTTCAGGGCGCCGACATGTGCGGCGGTATCCGCGCCGCGCGCACCGCCGCTTACAATCGTCATGCCTGCCAATGCCAAGCGATAGCCCAGTGAATAGGCCGCTTTTTGACCGAAGGCGCTGACTTTTCGCGGACCGACAATGCAAATCGTCGGTCGGGTGTTAAAATCCGGCAAGGTCCCTTTTCCGTACAACAAGACCGGCGGATTGGGCAGTTGCGTCAAACTGATCGGATATGCCTTTGAACCGAACGGAATTAAGAATACCCGTTGTTTTTCGCAACTGCGAAGGATCATTTCGGCATCGCGCAAACTGACGGTTTTCATTCGCCGAAGTTCAGTTTCAGTAAACAACCCAGATGTTTCCCATTCTTTGGCGTTTGCTTCATAAACCGTTTTGGGATCGCGGAAGGTTTCTAAAATCGCTGCTACACGCCGGTTACCCGCACCCAATACCTGTGATAACCAGATCCAGTATTCCATCATCGCATCATTTCCCACATCGCGATCGCCGCCGCGGCCGCCGCGTTGAGCGATTCGGTTTTTCCGCACATCGGGATCGTGATGTTGACAGCCGCCGCACGTTTGGTTTCTTCGGTCAAACCGTTGGCTTCGTTGCCGATCATCACCGCGCAACCGTCTTTAAAAATTACCCGGTCAATGGGTGTAGCAGACCGGTCCGCTACACAGGCATAGCCGGTCAATCCCGATTTTGATAATTCCTTTACAAAATCATTCCAAACGAACAAAGGCAACCGCAAAAGCGTTCCCATCGACGCTCTCAGCGCCTTGGGTGAATAAGGGTCGCAGGTGCCGGAAGAAAGGATCAATCCCGAAACACCGAGTGCCTCCGCCGTGCGCGCCACCGCCCCGAGATTAGCGGGATCGGCGACATTTTCAAGCGCCACATAACGCCCTTTCCGGTCGATTTCGGCAGAATCGGACTTCGGGATCGCGCAAACCGCGCAAAACCCCTGCGGAGATTTGGTATCCCCTATTCTTTCAAAAAGAGAATCCGGCAATCGGTAACAAGCAGACGCGTTTTCACAAAACAGTGACGTTTCCTTCTGAAAACGCTCGGCGGCGCTGTCAGAAAACAAAAACGAGACAAACGACATGTGGTTTTCCAAAGCGTCTTTACAAATGCGAAGTCCTTCCAACACAAAAAGGCCGTTTTCCCGCCTCGCCTTCGAAGAAGACTGTAAGGCAAGAACCAGCTTGATCATCGAATTTTCTCTGCTTGTAATGCGTTTTGGTTCTGTCATTGACGATGAGCACCCGCCCTTGTCAGGCGCGTCAAAGCGGTCGCTTGCCCGCCTGACCGAAATGAAAAAGCCGCCCGAGATCGGAAAACCCCGGGCGAAGCCTTATTTTTCAAGAGCCTTTTTTGCCGCTTTTACCAATGTTTCAAAACCTGCGGCGTCGTTGACCGCAAGATCCGCCAACATTTTACGATTGATTTGGATTTTCGCCTTGTTTAACCCGTTCATAAAGGTGGAATAATTCATACCGTTCATTTTGCAAGCGGCTGAAATACGGGTGATCCACAAACGACGGAAATCACGTTTCTTTTGCCGACGGCCGATATAAGCGTAATTGCCGGACTTCATGACCGCTTCTTTAGCAGTTTTAAAGAGTTTCGATTTTGCACCGAAATAGCCCTTGGCAAGTTTTAATGTCTTTTTTCTTCTTTTGCGTGTTGCTAACGCGCCTTTTACTCGTGCCATAACTGATAATCCTCCACTTCCAAGTGTTCCTTACTTGTAAGGAATCATTTTTTTGACCTTTGCCACATTGGTGACGTCCGCCGTTACGGTTTTGCGCAGATTTCTCTTGCGCTTGGTCGTTTTCTTGTTCAGAATGTGCGACTTGAAAGCGTGAGCACGTTTCACCTGACCGGTTTTCGTGAGCTTAAAGCGTTTTTTCGCACCGCTGTGTGTTTTGATCTTGGGCATGATAATTCCTCCTTCATTCAATACAACCGTTAGGATTTGCCGGTTTTCGGGGCTAAGAACATGATCATGTTCCTACCTTCCATTTTAGCAGGTTTTTCAACACTGCCGTGCTCGTCACAGTATTCCGCAAACCGTTTCATGTTTTCAAGGCCGATTTCCGGGTGACCGAGTTCCCGACCGCGGAAGCGAATGGAAACCTTCACCTTGTTGCCCTCGTCCAGAAAACGAATGGCGTGACGACCTTTTGTTTCGAAATCATGTACATCAATGGAAAGACCCAAACGGATTTCTTTGACTTCAACCGTTTTTTGATTCTTACGGGCTTCTTTTTCGCGTTTGGACTGTTCAAACCGGTATTTGCCGTAATCCATGATCTTGCAGACCGGGGGTTGAGCGTTGGGCGAAATACAAACAAGATCCAAATCTTCAGCGTATGCCGCATCCAAAGCCTTGGCGACCGGAAGAATGCCTAACTGAGAACCGTCAGACCCGATGGTTCGGACTTCCTTAAATCGGATGTTTTCGTTTACGGATAGTTCTTTACTGCTGATATTGACGCACCTCCAAAAATTGACCGGCATCCGCGCTTGCAAAACAAAAAGCGCGGACGGAAATCCGCCGCGCATAAAGACAAACCCCTGATGTGGGAAATCAATCTTTCTTGACCCGTTCGGACAGAACCTTAGGGTGAGGACGAATAACCGTACTGCTTTGTTGTATTTCCTATTTTACCACAGATTTTTGATTTGTCAAGACTTTTTTGCCTGCAATGTTTCGTCGATGGCTTTTGCCGCAGCCTTGCCCGCGCCCATTGCCAAAATGACGGTTGCCGCGCCGGTGACCGCGTCGCCGCCGGCATAAACGCCGTCTTTGGTGGTTTTCATGTTCTCATCAACGACCAGACAGCCGCGTTTGTTGGCTTCGATCCCCGTGGTGGTGGCGCGAATGAGCGGATTCGGAGAAGTTCCGAGCGCCATGATGACCGAATCGACTTCCAGCACAAATTCCGAACCGGGGATCTCCACCGGACGTCTTCTGCCGCCGGCATCCGGCTCGCCGAGTTCCATGCGGATACATTCGACACCGGTGACCATTCCCTTTTCATCGGCTATGACGCGCACCGGGTTGCAAAGCAGTTGAAATTCAATCTGCTCTTCCTTGGCGTGATGGACTTCTTCCTTCCGCGCCGGCATTTCTTCTTCGCTTCTGCGATAGATAATGTATACATGTTCCGCACCCAACCGTTTTGCCGAACGAGCCGCGTCCATGGCGACATTGCCGCCGCCGACGACCGCCACACGGTTTGCGCGTTTGATGGGCGTATCGTATTCGTCGAGATAGGCTTTCATCAGGTTGATCCGGGTTAAAAACTCGTTGGCGGAGTAAACGCCGACGCTGCCTTCGCCCTCGATTCCCATAAACATGGGAAGACCGGCACCGGAACCGATAAAGACGGCTTCATAGCCCATATCGATGATCTCATCGACCGAAAGCACTTTGCCGATGACCATATCGGTCATGATCTCGACGCCCATTTTTTTGAGTCCTTCGATTTCGGCGGCAACGATTTTTTTCGGCAGTCGAAATTCCGGAATTCCGTAAACCAGCACGCCGCCCGCAGTATGAAACGCTTCAAAAACCGTCACCTGATAACCGAGTTTTGCCAAATCGCCGGCGCAGGTAAGACCGGACGGTCCCGCACCGATCACCGCGACCTTTTTGCCGTTCGGGGTGATGGCGGGCGCTTCGCGCTCGCAGTTTGCCATGAACCAGTCGGCGGCAAAACGCTCTAAGCGGCCGATCGCCACACTTTCGCCTTTGATCCCGCGCACGCATTTTCCTTCGCACTGGGATTCCTGCGGACATACACGACCGCAGACCGCCGGCAAAGAACTGGTTTCGCTGATTTTTTCATAAGCGGCTTTAAAATCGCCGTTTTTGATGAGTTCAATGAATTCCGGGATCTGTACATTGACCGGACAACCCGACACGCAAGGACGGTTTTTACAGTGCAGACAACGGTCCGCCTCTTTCATCGCCATTTCCGGGGTATAACCGAGCGCCACTTCTTCAAAATTGCGATTGCGCACGAGCGGTTCCTGCTCGGGCATCGGTGTTTTTGTTAAAGACATATCAGCCATGGATCGCCGCCTCCATTCTGCAGGCATGCGCCTCTTCTTCACGGTAAAAACCGTTGCGGCGCGATAATTCGTCAAAATCCACCAAATGACCGTCAAAATCCGGTCCGTCCACGCAGGCAAATTTGGTTTCTCCGCCCACGGTCACGCGGCAGCCGCCGCACATGCCGGTGCCGTCGATCATAATCGGGTTCAGGCTCACCAAAGTCTTAACACCGAATTCGGCGGTGGTTTTCGAAACGAATTTCATCATCGGGATCGGCCCGATGGCAATCACCAAATCGTACGTTTCCTCCGAAAGCAGACGCCGAAGAACGTCCGTCACAAACCCTTTTTCGCCGTAACTTCCGTCATCGGTCGTGATATAACAATGGTTGGAAACCGCTTTCATTTCTTCTTCCAAAATGACGATGTCGCGGCTTCGAAATCCGGCGATGACATCGGTGATAACCCCCATGCCAAACAACGCCTTCGCCTGCGGATACGCAATCGCACAGCCGACGCCGCCGCCGACCACGATCGCGCGTTTCGGCGTTCCGAATTCTGTCGGACGGCCGAGCGGACCGACACAGTCCGCAATGCTCTGTCCCACGTCAAGAGCGGCGAGTTTCTTGGTCGTATAGCCAACCGTCTGCACCATCACGGTTAAAGTTCCCTGTTCGCGGTCAAAATCCGCGACGGTCAGCGGGATCCGTTCTCCCACTTCGTCCACGCGCAAAATCACAAACTGACCGGGCTGTACCTTCCTCGCTACAAACGGCGCGTCCAGTGTCAGCGACATCACCTGTGCGTTCAACGCTTTTTTTGCAAGAATCTTATACACGTTTTATGCCTCCAACGCATGTTTCATTTGTTTGATTTTATCGGTCTTTTCCCATGCAAAATCGCCGTCGGTTCTGCCCATGTGACCGTATGCCGCCAGTTGACGGTAAATCGGTTTCTTTAATGACAGCCGGTCAATAATGGCTGACGGACGCAGATCAAAAACTTTCCCGACCGCCTCGGCGATTTTATGGTCATCGTACGCCCCGGTGCCGAAAGTATCTACCATCACCGAAACCGGATGAGCCACTCCGATGGCATAAGCCAGTTGCACTTCACAACGGTCGGCAAGACCGGCCGCCACAATGTTCTTGGCGACATAGCGTGCCGCATAAGCCGCACTGCGGTCCACTTTGGTGGGATCTTTGCCCGAAAAAGCACCGCCGCCGTGCCGGGCAAACCCGCCGTAGGTATCCACAATGATCTTGCGGCCGGTCAGTCCCGTATCACCCTGCGGACCGCCTACAACAAAACGGCCGGTCGGGTTGATATAGACTTTGGTGTTTTCATCAAACAAGGCTTCCGGTATGACCGGTTTGATGACCTTTTCCAGAATATCCTGCCGCAACTGCGAAAGTTCCACATCGGCGCTGTGCTGAGAAGAGACAACCACCGCTTCAATGCGGATGACCTTTCCGTCTTCATATTCGGCGGTCACCTGGGTCTTTCCGTCAGGACGCAGATACGGAAGTTCGCCGCTTTTGCGCACTTCGGTCAGCCGGCGCGCCATGGTATGGGCTAAGGAAATCGGAAGCGGCATCAGTTCCGGCGTATCCTTGCAGGCGTAACCGAACATCATTCCCTGATCGCCTGCACCCCGCAGATTGTATTCGTCTTCCTCGCCGTCTTTGTATTCTAACGAATTGTCGACACCCATGGCGATATCGGGGGACTGTTTGTCGATCGCCGTCAGCACCGCGCAGGTGTTGCCGTCAAACCCGGCATCGGGACGGTCATAACCGATTTCACAAATTACATCGCGCGCGATTTGCGGAATATCCACATAACACGTCGTCGTGATTTCCCCCATGACGGTGACCACACCGGTGGTGCAAAATGTTTCGCAAGCCACACGGGCATCCGGATCTTTTTCGATGATCGCGTCCAAAATCGCATCCGAGATGCAATCGCAAACTTTATCGGGATGGCCTTCGGTGACCGATTCCGATGTAAACAGCATTTTTGACATCTTAAATTCTCCTTTACAAAGAAGACCGCTTCCGATGAAGCGGTCTTCAACCTCATCTTTCGGAATATCCGCCGGATTTGGCACCTTGATATACTCAGGTTGCCGGGCATCGCAGGGCCGGTTCCCTCCGCCGCTCTTGATAAGGATTTTTATTCAGTTCTCTTTTATTGTACCATAGATTCCGAGTTTGTCAACCATTTTTTCGGACAGTTTTATATTTTAAAACACATCCCGATCGACGGCCTCAGCGAACGGTCTTGACGCGCTCCGCGCCCAAAACCGCAGAGAGTTCGTCAATGAGAGATTCCTCCCGTCCGACACGAAGCGACGCGGGGGTTTCGAGGAGTTTGCGGGTTTCGGTGCAGTAGAGAAAGACACGTTCTCCGCCGCTGTGGGCGCGCAAAACCGTTTTTACCTTTTCAAACAGTTCGGAATCCGGGCGATCGATTTGCAGATAAAGTCCCCGTGTCGATTTCTTTTTCGGGAGTGTTCCTTTTGCAGAATCGGGGATCCATTCCACCCGTTCACAAACGATTTCGGGTTCGCGGTCTTCCCGTTCGGAGACTCTGCCGCTCAGAAAGACCGGTTTCCCCGCGGTCAGGACGCTTTTAAACTCGCCGTATGCGTTGGCAAAAACCGTGATATTCACCGCGCCTGACGGTTCTTCAATCTGCCCGGTTGCCAGCAAATGATTATTTTTGAGTTGCCGCACCCGCAGTTGAGAGACCATACCCGCCACCGTGACCCGTTTGCCGTCCGGTACTTTTTGGGTCAGAATATCGCCGATCCGGATGATTTTTCCGGATGTGAACAGTTTTTCATATTCGTCCATCGGATGTCCGGAAAGATAAAGTCCCGTCGCTTCTCTTTCAAGTTCCAAAAGCATTTCTTTAGGCATTTCTTCCGTATGACGGGGTTCAAAGCGTTCGGTTTCCCCGATTTCGTCGAACAAACTCAACTGCCCCTCGGCGGAAAAGCGGCGTTCGTTTTCCACGGCGGCAAGCGCCTCGTCCAGGTTGAAAAGCATTTCCCGTCGGTTGAGCCCCAAGCCGTCAAGCGCCCCGCTTTTGATGAACCCTTCCAACGCTTTGCGGCTGAGTTCTCTGGCGGCGTTGCGAAGACAGAAATCGTACATGGATGTATACTTGCCGTGTTCCTGTCGCTCGCGGATCAGGCGTTCGATCATGCCGACCCCTAAATTTTTAATAGCAAGCAAGCCGAAACGGATATTATCGCCGTCCGGTGAAAAGCCGGTACCGCTTTCATTGACCGACGGAGGCAATATTTTGATGCCGCATCGTTTACACTCATTGGTATAAAGAGAAAGTTTGGAGGCATTATCCATCATGCCGGTCATCAATGCGGAAAAATACGCGGCGGGATAATGGCATTTGAGATATGCCGTCCGGTACGCCACAAACGAATAAGCCGCCGCGTGGGCTTTGTTGAACGCGTACGAACTGAACGATGACATATCGTGAAAGATTTTTTCCGCGGCTTCCCGGCTAACGCCGTTTGCCAGCGCGCCTTTACAAATCACATTGCCGTTTTCATCCTTCTCTCCGTAAAGGAAGAATTCTCGTTCTCTTTCCATCACGTCATGCTTCTTTTTTGCCATGGCGCGGCGGACGATATCCGCGCGACCTAAGGAATACCCCGCCAAGGCGCGGAAGACCTGCATGACCTGTTCCTGGTAAACGATACAGCCGTAGGTGACCTCTAAAATCGGTTTTAATAACGGTGTGTCATAGGTGATGTCTTCCGGATGATGGCGGTTGTGGATGTATTTTGGGATCGAATCCATCGGTCCGGGACGGTATAGGGATAAGATCGCGGTCAAATCTTCGATGTTTTCCGGCCGAAACTGACGCAATACATTTTTCATCCCGTCGGATTCAAACTGAAAAACGCCGTCGGTCAGCCCTTTTCCCATCATCGCATAGGTCTCACGGTCGTCAAGCGGAACCTTTTCAATATCAAAATCCGGCTGACTTTTGCGGATATACCGTTCGGTGTCGGCAATGACGGTCAGGTTGCGAAGACCTAAAAAATCCATCTTCAAAAGTCCCAGTTGTTCGAGAGCCGTCATGGTATATTGCGTGACAACGGCGTTATCGTTGAGCGCCAACGGCACATACTCATCCACCGGACGATCCGCGATCACCACGCCCGCCGCGTGCGTGGAAGCATGGCGCGGCATGCCTTCCAACCGCAACGCCATATCGATTAAATCTTTCACCTGCTCATCGTTTTCATAGAGTTGCTGTAATTCTTTCGAACCGCTCATGGCACGCTTGATCGTCATGCCCAGCGACTGAGGGATCAATTTGGCGATCCGGTCGCATAACGCGTATGGAAGATCCATGGCACGTCCGACGTCCCGAATTGCCGCGCGCGCCGCCATGGTGCCGAACGTGACGATTTGGGAAACGCGGTCGGTGCCGTATTTCCCGATGACATAATCAATGACCCTTTGCCGGTTCACATAGCAAAAATCAATATCAAAATCCGGCATAGAGACCCTTTCCGGGTTTAAAAACCGTTCAAAATACAAATCATATTTCAGCGGATCGATGCCGGTAATGCCCATGCAATATGCCGCGATACTCGCCGCGCCCGAACCTCTGCCCGGTCCCACGGGTATACCGTGCGTTTTCGCGTATTGCACAAAATCCGCTACGATCAGATAATAATCCACATAGCCCATGCGACGGATCATATCAAGTTCATACGCGAGGCGGTCGGTCACCGCTTTTTCGGGGTTATCGCCGTAAAGACGGCGAAGACCCTCTGAACATTTCTTTTGAAAATAGGCAAAATGATCCTCTTCGCCGATATCAAAACGCGGCAGTTTGATCTTTCCAAACTCAAAAGTCATGTCGCAGGCTTTGGCGATTTTTTCGGTATTCGCCACCGCTTCGGGAAGCCCCGGAAAAAGCGCCGCCATTTCTTCGCCGGTTTTTAAATAAAATTCATCGGTTTCAAACGCCAACGGATTTTCTTCGGTGATTTTACTGCCGGTCTGAATGCACAACAGCACCTTATGGGTGCGGGCGTCTTCCTTCCGGATATAGTGAACATCATTGGTGACGACCATGGGAATCCCGGTTTCCCGCGATAAGCGAATGAGTAGCGGATTGACGCGTTGTTGCTCTTGAAGGCCGTGATCCTGCAATTCCAAATAGTAAGAACCTTTCCCGAAAACCGAAGCATACCACAGTGCCGTTTGTTTGGCCCTGTCGTAATTCCCCTCCGACAAAAGCCGCGGGATCTCCCCCGCAAGGCAAGCCGAAAGCGCGATCAGCCCCTCATGATGCCGTTCCAAAAGTTCCCGATCGATACGGGGCTTTGCGTAAAACCCTTCCGTAAAACCCTGCGACACCATTTTGATCAAATTCTGATAACCAAGATTGTTTCGGCAAAGCAGGATCAAATGGGTATAGCGGTTGTCAAGTCCCTTTGTTTTATCAAAACGGCTGCGAGGCGCAACATACACCTCACAGCCAATGATTGGCTTTACGCCTTTGGAAAGCGCGTAACGGTAAAAATCGATCACCCCGTACATCACACCGTGATCGGTGATGGCAAGACTGGTTTGCCCCATTTCCGCCGCACGGTCGATGAGTTCTTTTACACGGCAGCAACCGTCTAAAAGGCTGTATTCCGTATGCACATGCAGGTGGGTAAATCCCATACGCGTTCCCTCCTTTCGGTTAATCGTCTAATTGACCGGCCAACGCCACCAACCTGGATAATCGATGATTTAAACCTGAAACCGTCAATGATTCCTTCGAAAGACGGCAAAGTTCTTTCAGCGGTGCTTCCGGATATTGTTTGCGCAACATTGCCGCATCGATCAATTCCTGCGGCAAACTGGCCAACCGTTCGTGTTTTTCCAAACATTCAATGGCTTTTCGCTGACGGTAAGACGCCTCTACAGTTTTGGAAATATTGGCGTTATCGCAGTTGTTCGCGCGGTTGATTTTGTTTTTTAAACTTTTTATGATCTTGGTGTTCATCATATCCAGTGTTCGGCGGGTCGCACCGATGAAGGTAAGAAAATCTTCGATTTGGGCGCTGTCTTTGGTATACAGCACACCGCCCTTGCCCCGAACAGATCTTGTAAAGCGCAAATCGTGCTTTTCAAAAAATCCTTCCAGTTCTTGCGCCAAAGCGGGATTCCGCACCGATAATTCCGCGCGGTACTCCCGATTTGGATCGCTGATGTTTCCGCAAGCCAAAAAAGCACCTCGCAAAAAAGCGGCCGCCGCCGCGTCGCTTTCGACCGGTTCGGCGCAAATCACCTCTTCGGAAATACCGAAATCAAAGCAGGCTAAAATCTTCAGTCGATCGACATCCGACGGCACTTCCGCTTTATAGGTGATCCGTTTTGTCCCGCCGAATGACAGCCGGACCGTCACGCCAAAAAGTGCTTCTAACGTTTGTGCATATACCTTCGCCATTTCATGGTTCGTCGTTTGCATGGAAATACGCTTAGACGAAAAGGCTCTGCCAAACAACATCAAACCGTAAGCAAACGCATAGCGGTTATTCCGTGTCAGTTTTAAAGACGCTAATTCATTTTTCACATCGGCACAATAGGACATATACTTTCCGACCTATGCTTTATAAATATCACGGTGATGGATCGAGCATTGATAATTTTCCTCAGACAAGTGCTGACCGATCAGTTCCGCAAAGGTGACCGAACGGTGCTTGCCGCCTGTACAACCGATCGAAATGATCAGTTGACTTTTTCCCTCTTTGGCGTAAAGCGGCACGGAATAATCGATAAAAGCCAGTAGCCGCTTTAAAAATTCGTGGCTTTCTTGGCTGTCCATCACATAATCGCGCACCGGCTGATCCAAGCCGGTTTTATTCTTTAATTTTTCCACATAAAAGGGATTGGGTAAACAGCGAACATCCAAAAGCAGATCCGCTTCCGAATCCGAACCGTATTTAAAACCGAAAGAACGGCATTGAATTTTCAACACCTTACTGACACTACCAAAAAAGATGTTGGAAATCCGAACTTTCAACTGCGCACTGGAAATATGACTGGTATCAACAACATAATCCGCCGAAAAGCGGATTTTCGCAAGCAATTCCCGTTCGCGTGTAATGGCGGCCGCCACTGACATATCCATACCGTCGGCCAACGGATGCCGCCGCCGGTTTTCTTTATAACGGCGTTTCAGAACATCATCAGAAGCGTCCAAAAACAGGATTTTATAATCAATATGGTTGTTTTTTAAGTTTTGAAATACTTCGTCGATCTCATTAAACAAGATACCGCCGCGTGTATCGGTCACCACGGCGAGTTTGGAAAGCACGTCGCCGCCGCGTGAAGAAAGATCGACAAAAGCCGGAATAATAGCCGGAGGAATATTATCCACACAATAATAGCCGATATCTTCGAGCACATTGGCAGCATTGGATTTGCCGGCGCCCGACATTCCCGTAACGATCAATAATTCCATTTTCTATTTATTCCTTTCTTCCGATCAACAGAACCTCCGGTTCCAGCATCACGCCGTCCTGCCGCCAAACCGTTTGTTGCACTTCCTTCATGACCGCCAGCACATCCGCACAGGAAGCGCCGCCTGCATTGATCACAAATCCGGCATGCTTTTCACTGACCATGGCGCCGCCGCGGCGCAAACCTTTTAATCCGTTTTTTTCGATCAAAGCGCCTGCATAATAGCCTTCCGGCCTTTTAAAAGTACTCCCCGCGTTCGGATATTCGAGCGGCTGCTTTTCCTTTCGTTTGCCGAGCAGGGTTTCCATATGCGCTTTGATCTCCGTTTTGTCGCCGGGAACAAGGAGAAACGTCACGTCTAAAATGATCGCGCCGTTCTCTTGAAAAACGCTTTTTCGATAATTGAATGCCATTTCCTCCTGTAAAAAGACCTGCCGACGGCCATCGGGAAACAAAACCGTTGCACGCGACACCACCTGCCGCATTTCACCGCCGTAAGCGCCCGCGTTCATGAACAAAGCGCCGCCCACCGTACCGGGAATCCCGTAAGCAAACTCCAATCCCGAAAGGGAATGTTCCAACGCTTCCATACAAAGAGTTGAAAGCAAGACCCCCGCGCCGCAGGTAATTTCCTGTTCCGAAACGGTAATTCCTTTCAGCCCTGTCAAACAAATGACTACACCTTCGACGCCCCGATCGGACACCAACAGGTTAGAACCGTTGCCGATCACCGTATAGGGAATGGAGAGTTCCGCCGCTTTTTGAAGCAACGCCTGCAAATCATCGACAGTTGACGGCAAAGCATAGAAATCGGCAGGCCCTCCGATTTTAAAAGAGGTATGCTTCGACATCGGTTCTTTTCCCAAAAGCATCATGTCCCGTTCCGCACAAAACGCCTTGAAGGTTTCCCACATAAAACTGCCCTCCGTCAACAACTCGCGATCCATTCACTGCGATCAGCGGTATAAGTCACAAAGATAAGCCGCACCGATAATGCCCGCGTCATTTCCCAAAGCGGCAATTTTGATTTGCGTGTTTTTCTGAAGACTGCGCGCGTAGTTTTCCCCTTGCACATAGGCTTGAATCGGTTTTAAAAGCGTATCTCCCTCTTTGGAGATCCCGCCGCCGATACACAGTACATCCGGTTGAAAAATATTGATCACATTGGAAATTCCGATCCCCACATACTCAAGATAACATTCGACCACACGCCGTCCTACATCATCACCGGCACGCATGGCGTCAAACGCGGTTCTTCCGCTCACCGCCGCTAATTCTCCCTTGCAGAGTTCCCACATAACAGAATACGGATAACGGATCATGGCCTGTTTGGTCTGACGAATCAGCGCTGTCGCCGAGGCGTATGCCTCCCAGCAGCCTTGACGTCCGCAGGTGCAGATTTCCCCCGCCATATTGATCACGATATGCCCCAACTCCGCGCCCGCGTTGTTGGAACCGGAATAAATTTTCCCGTCAATAATCACACCGCCGCCCACGCCGGTCCCCAGCGTAACGGCAATAAAATTGCGCGTCCCCTTTCCGACTCCGGCAATGTATTCCCCGTAAGCCGCGGCGTTCGCGTCGTTTTCTAAATAGAATTCCGTCCCTAACCGTTCTTTGAGCATTTCTGCCATCGGAACATTGTAAAAATCCAGATTGTTGGCATAAGTGATCACACCGTTCACAGGGTCAATGGAACCGGGAGAGCCCACTCCCATGGCGTCAATATCCGAGAGGGTCAGCCCGGCATTTTCAACGGCTTGCTTTGCCACCGATGCCATATCCTCCGCAATTTGCTCCGCCGGGCGCGGCATTGCAGTTTTGCACGCCGCTTTTGCCAAAACGTGATATTCCCCGTCTACCACACCGGCAACGATGTTGGTCCCGCCTAAATCAATTCCCAATCTATACATACTGCATTCTTCCTTTTATTATGCGATTTCATGAAAACGGCTGCACGGTTTCCGATTGCGATTCCTCATCATCCATACCCAATCTCTTTAACAAATCCTGCGCCGCGTTATATCCCAATTTCTTTTGTCGGCTGTTCATCGCCGCAACTTCAATAATGACCGCGAGGTTTCGCCCCGGTTTTACCGGAATCGTCAGAGAAGGAATTTGCAATCCCAAGAGTTCGGTCGTTTCATTCTCCAATCCCATTCGATCGTAAACCTTATTGACGTCCCACAATTCCAAATGGATGACCAAATCGATTTTTTCGGTCAGTTTTACAGCGCCGGCACCGAAAATACGGCTGGCGTTAATGATCCCGATCCCGCGCAGTTCAATAAAATGCCGAATGTTATCCGGCGCGGTTCCGACCAGCGATTTATTGGAGACCCGACGAATTTCCACCGCGTCGTCCGCAATCAGCCGGTGACCGCGTTTGATCAGTTCGATTGCGGTTTCACTTTTTCCGACGCCGCTTTCTCCGAGTAAGAGGATTCCTTCACCGTAAACCTCGACAAAAACGCCGTGGCGGGTGACTCGCGGAGCCAAATGCAAACTCAGATAAGCGATAAGGGCGGCAGAAAAATTAGAGGTTTCCTCCCCGGTTCGCAGCAGCGGCACACCGTATTCTTTGGCAAGCGCGATATGGTTATCTTTTACAGACAAATTCCGGCAAATGATCACCGCCGGAGGTTTCCGAGAGAAAAACTCACGCAGACGGTCTTCTGCTTTTTCGGGAGTGAAACGAGCCATAAAGCCCTGCTCGCTGTTCCCGATAATTTGAATACGGTCAGGATCAAAATACTCAAAATACCCCGCCAGATGAAGACCCGGACGATTGAGTTCCGGCGTTGCGATCATCACCTGCGAAGGGTCAGAAGGCATATTCAGGCATTCCAGTGAAAACTCCGAAATGATTTTTTGAAGTGAAACGGTAAAATTGGTTCGCATTTTTTCACGCTCCTTTTTACCATTATAATATATATTTACCAAAAAGGCAAAACATTTTCTTACGGTTTTTCAAGTTTTTTCTTGATAATGAATACGCAACGCGATATAATTGGAGTATCAGTATAAAACAAAGGATGAAAGTTTCATGAAATTAGGAATGGTAGGCTTGCCGAACGTCGGCAAATCAACCCTTTTCAACGCTATCACCAACGCGGGGGCGCAATCCGCCAATTATCCGTTTTGTACCATTGAACCGAACGTGGGAATGGTCAGCGTTCCCGACGAGCGGTTGGAAAAACTGGCTGAAATCTATCAGCCCGACAAATTCACTCCCGCCGTGATTGAATTTGTGGACATCGCGGGGCTGGTCAAAGGCGCTTCCAAAGGCGAAGGACTCGGCAATCAGTTCTTATCCAACATCCGGGAAGTGGACGCCGTTGTTCATGTCGTGCGCTGTTTTGAAAGCGACGATATCATTCATGTGGAAGGCTCTGTCAATCCGTTGCGGGATATCGAAACCATCAATCTGGAATTGATTTTTTCGGATATGGATTTGGTGCAACGGCGACAGGATCGCTCGACCAAAGCCTTAAAAGGCGATAAATCCCTGCAAACGGAAGTCGACTTTTTGAAGCGTTTGCTCGCTCACTTAGAAAGCGGACAGCCGGCGCGCTCGATCCAGTGCAACAACGAAACCGAGGAGGAAGTTTTAGCGAGTATGCCTCTTCTTTCCGCAAAACCGGTTATTTACGCCTGTAACATGGGGGAAGACGATTTCCGGAACGGCATTGAGGAAAATCCGAATTATCTGGCTGTCAAACAGTTGGCAGAGCGTGAAAAAGCGGAGATTTTGCCCATTTGTGCCGCTTTGGAAGCCGAAATTGCCGGTCTTGATGACGAGGAAAAAGCTATGTTTTTAGAAGACCTTGGTCTCGAACGCTCAGGTCTTGACCGCATGATCCAGGTTTGTTATCATCTCCTCGGTTTGATTTCTTATTTGACAGCGGGGAAACCCGAGGTTCGCGCATGGACGATCAAAGCCGGCACCAAAGCCCCGCAAGCCGCCGGAAAGATCCATTCCGATTTTGAACGCGGCTTTATCCGAGCCGAAGTGATCGGTTTTAACGAATTGATCAACCAGTGTGGCGGCAGTATGACGGTTGCTAAAGAAAAAGGACTTGTCCGCAGTGAAGGCAAAGAGTACGTGATGAAAGACGGCGACGTTGTCCTTTTCCGCTTTAATGTATAAGCAATAACGGATTTCATACACTAAGACGAGGTGATTATTTTGTACGGTTACGGATATTACGGAATCGATTCCCTCTATTTGGTTTTGGTATTGCCCGCGATTTTGATCGCCTTATGGGCGCAAATACGGGTCAAAACCACCTTTTCAAAGTATTCCCGCGTTCCGGCGCCTCTTTCGGGCGCAGAAGCGGCGCGACGGGTTTTGGAAGCCAACGGCGTGTTCGGCGTGCGGATCGAACGGATTTCGGGCAACCTGACCGATCATTATGACCCGAAAGAAAATGTCATTCGCCTTTCAGACACGGTTTATGACGCCCGCCATCTTTCCGCGGTGGGGGTCGCCGCGCATGAAGCCGGTCACGCGGTGCAATACGCGCAGGATTACCGTCCGATCCGTTTGCGCATGGCGATCCTTCCGGTTTCGCGAATCGGTTCTACCCTTTCTTTTCCACTGATTCTGATTGGTCTTTTTTTAAATTTCAGTTTTTTGATTCAGTTGGGAATTCTCTTTTTTTGCGCCGCTCTGCTGTTTCAGTTGATTACTCTTCCGGTGGAATTCAATGCTTCCCGACGCGCGGTAGAGTCGTTGCGCACTCATCATATTCTGATGCAGGAAAGCGATATAGCCGACGCAAAACGCGTGCTTTCCGCCGCGGCAATGACCTATGTGGCGGCATTGCTCGTTTCGCTGATGCAACTGCTCCGCTTGATCGCGCTTTCGAACCGCAGAAGATAAGCACTGTATAAATCCGTTCCGGTTCACCGATACTATCATGGGTGAACAATATGGAACGAATCAAACATCATGCTTTGCTGTTTTCCATCGGAGCGTTCGGCTACGGTCTTATCGAGGTGCTTTGGCGCGGATATACCCATTGGTCGATGCTGGGTGCCGGCGGGATCTGCTTTGTTTTTTTCAGCACGGTCAGCACCAAATTTAAAAGCATGAATCTATTTTTTAAAAGCCTGATCGGGAGTGGTTTTGTCACCACAGTGGAACTGGTTTTCGGCGTAATCTTTAATTTGATATTAAAGAAAAACGTTTGGGATTACAGCAAACTGCCCCTGAACATCGGCGGGCAGATCTGCGCTCCTTATTCCTGCCTTTGGCTGGTGTTAAGTTTCATTGCCATTCCCTTTGCCGGGCGGGTCAGCAATCGACTAAATCTTGCAAATAATCATCATAGCAGGTGAGATCCATTGGACTATTTACGAAGAACATGGGCGGAAATTGATCTTGCCGCCCTGCTACATAACTTTCATGTCTTGAAGCAGGACGCGAAAGACGCGAACGTGATGGCCGTCGTCAAAGCGGACGCATACGGGCATTCCGCGGAACTGGTGGCACCGCTTTTGCAAAAAAACGGAGCCGATGCTTTTGCTGTTTCGAATTTGGAAGAAGCCGCCTCTTTGCGGCGGTGCGGCATTGAAAAACCGATCCTGATTTTAGGATATACGCCGACAGTTTGCGCCAAACTGATCGCCGAACTCGACTGTATCCAAGCATTGTTTTCCAGCGAATATGCCACGGAACTGTCGGCAGAAGCCGTCAAAGCCGGCGTCCGTTTGTCAGTTCATGTAAAACTGGATACCGGCATGAGCCGAATCGGTTTTGACTGTCGAAACGAATCGCTCGCCGGGGTCCCGGCCGCCATCAAAGCGGCGTCGCTTCCCGGTTTCTCGGCAGACGGCGTTTTTACACATTTTGCCGTAGCCGACCGCAACGAAGAAGAGGAAGACGGTTTTACAAGCGAGCAATACACGCGGTTTTGCCGCGCGGTCGAGGCTTTAAAGGCTGCCGGATTACCGGTTCATGTTTTTCATTGTTGTAATTCTGCCGCGACCTGTCTTGACCCCGATAAACATCTTTCCCTTTGTCGTCCGGGTATCTTGCTATATGGCTTGTCTCCCTCAAATTCCTTAGATTTACACAAAGATTTTCGTCCGGTCATGACCTTGAAATCGGTGATTTCCATGGTCAAAACGATTCGTGCGGGCGAGACGGTCAGTTACGGAAGATCCTTCATCGCCCCGCATGATATGCGGATCGCTACCGTCTCCGCCGGATATGCCGACGGCTATCCCCGCGCACTTTCCAATCAAGGGGAAGTCTTGATCCATCATCAAAAAGCGCCCATTATTGGGCGGATTTGTATGGATCAGTTTTCAGTGGACGTCAGCAAAATCGAACAGGCGCAACAGGGTGATGAAGTGATCCTCTTCGGAAACGACTTGCCCGTTGGCGCCTTAGCCGATTTATGCGGCACTATTCATTATGAACTGGTCTGCGGGATCTCGCCGCGTGTTCCCCGCGTTCCGGTCGGTCTCGAAAGGTGACAGTATGAAACCTTATCTTTTATCGCTTGACGAAGGAACCACCAGCGCCCGCGCCGTTTTGTTTGACCGAAACGGACAGGCGGTTTCCTCTGCTCAGGTGGAATTTCGTCAGATTTATCCCCAACCCGGATTTGTCGAACACGATCCTTTTGACATTCTTAACGCGCAGACCCGGGCGATCGACGGCGCGCTTGCTAAAATCGGCGCAAACCCGGATCAAATTGCGGGTGTTGGAATCACCAACCAGCGGGAAACGGTTGTGGTGTGGGATAAGCAGACCGGAAAGCCGGTTTATAACGCCATCGTGTGGCAATGCCGCCGCACCGCGCCGCTTTGTGAACAGTTAAAGTCGGAAGGTATGGAAACGCACGTCCGCCATATCACGGGGCTTAAAATCGACGCTTATTTCAGCGGCACAAAGATCGCCTGGATCTTAGATTCCGTTCCCGGTGCGCGCGAACGCGCCGAGCGAGGCGAATTACTTTTCGGCACCATTGACACCTGGCTGATTTGGAATCTTTCGGGCGGTAGAATTCATGCGACCGACCGCACCAACGCTTCCCGCACCATGCTGTACGATATTCACCGTCTTGATTGGGATCCGATGATGCTGAAACGTTTGCGAATCCCCGAAAGTATGTTGCCGAAGGTTTGCTCCAGCAGTGAACTTTACGGCGAACTCGATCTGCATGGCGTTCGGGTTCCGGTCTGCGGGATTGCGGGCGATCAGCAGGCGGCGCTCTTCGGTCAGACCTGTTTTCAGGCGGGCGAAAGCAAAAACACCTACGGGACCGGCTGCTTTTTGCTAATGAACACCGGCGATGTGGCGGCGGAAAGCCAAAGCGGACTCTTAACGACCATCGCGGCTTCCCCCGCAAGCGCCCCTGTACAATACGCTTTGGAGGGCAGTATTTTTGTCGGCGGTGCGGTCATTCAGTGGTTGCGTGACGAAATGCAGTTGATCAAAACCTCCCCCGAAAGCGAAGCCGCGGCCTTATCGGTACCCGATAACGGCGGCGTTTATATCGTTCCCGCTTTTACGGGGCTTGGTGCGCCGCATTGGGATATGTACGCCCGCGGAACGATCTGCGGATTAACAAGAGGCGCCGGAAAAAACCACCTGATTCGCGCGGCGTTAGAAGCGATCGCCTATCAGACCAATGATCTTTTGCGCGCGCTGGAAGCCGACACCGGACTTGCCGTTTCGGTCTTAAAAGCGGACGGCGGCGCCGCCAACAACGGATTTTTGATGCAGTTTCAATCCGATATTTCCAATGTCACCGTCATCCGTTCCGGCAACACGGAAGCCACCGCGACCGGTGCGGCGTATTTGGCAGGTCTTGCCTGCGGCTTTTTTGAAAACGTGGAGCAACTCAAACAGTTTCAGCGGGAGAAAACCGTCTTTACGCCCAATATGTCCACGCAAACCCGCAAACAACTGGTGACGGGATGGCAACATGCCGTTCATGCCGCGAAAGCCTTTGTATGACGAATCAAAACCTAAAAAACAGGAACCGTCTAAGAGACAGTTCCTGTTTTTAATTTTACAGGCAAACGGCAACTAAAAGCCAATTTACCCTTATTCTATTTTCTTTTCCATTTAGCATACAGTCGTTTGTTTCCGGTAGAACCCTTGCTGATTTTGGAAATCTTCGTTTTAAACTTCGCGTCCGTATACCACCCTTTGAAGGTATAGCCTCTCCGTGTGGGATTTTTCAGCGCGACGGTCGAAGTGGTCACCGTGTAACTCTTGGGATTTTTCCTGCTGTTTTTGCCGCCGTTCAAGGTATAGGTGATTCTGTAAGTGTTCTTACTCCACTTGGCATACAGCGTTTTATCGCCGGTAGAACCCTTGATGATTTTGGTCACTTTTTTCTTAAACTTTGAATCCAAATACCATCCCTTAAACGTGTACCCTTTTTTGGTCGGGGTTTTTAATGTGACCGTCGCGCCGGTTTTCAGATAGTTGTGTGGATTGCTCTGACTGTTGGTTCCGCCGTTTAGTTTGTAGGAAACCGTATAAATCGGTGTCCCGACATGTAGTTTCGCGTTTTTCAGACAATCGTTTCCAAAGCCGTAGTCACTGAAATTGTCCCCTTCTTCGTCATTGGCAGGAACATACACATCATAATGGATGTTGATGGCTTTCCACTGTTTTTCGGTGCCGCTATAATACACATGCGCGATCGGGCACGGACTGTAAAACGCCCGGTAACAAATGATTTTCAAACTGACCGGAACGGCAAGTTCCGTAAGCCGATATGGCTCCGTAAAGGCTCCCGAAGCGATCAGCCGCGTACCGGGTTTAATAATGCAGGTTTTTCTTTCCTGTTCTTTGTTTTTAACCAAATATTTTCCGATATACAAGACGCCGTTTTTCCAGTTCGCGCCGTTTTGATAAAATGCCGTACCGGTAAAGGTTTCCGCCTCCAAATAAGTCAAACCGCCCGGCAGCGTGATTTTTCCTAGTTTTTTACAATCCCGAAAAGCCTGTTCGCCGATGACGGTCACACTGTCCGGAATCACGATTTCGGTTAAGGCGGTACAATCGGCAAAGGCCACATCGGCAATCAGGCAAGTACCCGATTTGACGGTAACCTTGCTTGGAATCTTGCTGTTTTTCGCCTCAATCAGATACTTTCCGATATACAGAACGCCGTTTTTCCAATGGGATGAATCGTTATAATAAGCCGTGCCGTAAAACGCATGCCAATCAATATTTTCCACACCGGCGGGAATCGTAATACTCGCTAGTTTTTTACAGCCGGAAAACGCCTGTGAACCAATGCTTTTCAAATTCTTGCAAAGTATTAGTTTTGTTAAATTCCGGCAATTTTGAAACAACTTTTCCGCAATCGTGCCGAGTCCGCTCCCAATCGTGGCGCTTTTTAAGTTTTTGCAGCCGGAAAACGCCTCTTCCCCTATGGTTTTTACGCTGTTCGGGAGGGTGATTTCAGCAAGGCTTGTGCAATGATAAAAAGCGTAGGGATCAATGGTTTTGACGTTTTTTCCGATGGTTATTTTTTTCAGGGAAGAACATTCGCAAAACGCCGAATATCCAATGGTTTTCACACTGTCCGGAATTGCGATTCCGGTCAACCCGGTTTGTCCGTAAAACGCCTGGTCATCAATCGCTAGGATCCCGTCGTCTTCGGGTATGACCGACCCTTTGCACCCGCCGACCAAGGTTTTGCCGTCAGTCTTGATCAAACAGTTTCCTTTGCTGTAATAATAGGGATTTTCGGGATCAACTTCAATGCTGGTGAGGTTTTGGCAACCTGAAAAGGGTTGCCAAATGATTTGCACACTGTCGGGAATGGTAACGGCCGTCAAACTGCTGCAGTTTTCAAACGCACAGCCGTTCATGGAGATGACGCCCTCCGGAATCACAACTCCCTGCAGTTTGACGCAATCATGAAAAGCGTACAAGCCAATCTCGGTCACCCCTTTTGGGATGACGATTCTTGTGATTTCTTTACAATTCTCAAAGGCGTAGTCGTCGATACGCGTCACCGGGTAGCCGCCAAGTTTCGTGGGGACTTCCGTTTCACCGACGGCACTGTTCCGATCGCAGGCGGTAATGATGGCGTTACCGTCATAGATTCTGTAACTCCAAACACCGGACGTTTTCGCCGAAACCGGTGTTCCGATAGCGACAAACAATGTCAATATCATCACAAAAGATACCATCAACGAAAACATTCTTTTCATGCCATTACCACCTTTTTAGTTTTTTAAACGCAAGACGGCGTTTTGTGTTTATACGGTCACTTTTTGGGAATCGGCTTTTTCCGCCGGACGATCGATTGAAATTTCATTTTCCCGATTCATTTCGTCGAGATCAGCACGCGCATTGGCAAGCATCAACTTGATACGGTTTTCCTGATTGACTTTGGAAGCGCCCGCATCATAATCGATCGCAATGATGTTCATATTGGGATGTTTTTCTTTGAGGGGTTTCATCATGCCTTTTCCGCAAATATGATTGGGTAAACAGCCAAACGGTTGCGTACAAACAATGTTATGTACCCCACTGTCATTGAGTTCCAGCATTTCCGCCGGCAACAACCAGCCTTCCCCCATTTTGGTGCCGAGTCCCATAAAATTTTTGATCAATTCCATGGTATGCGTAATCGGTGTGGGGGCTTTGAAAACGCCGTGTTCTTTGATCAGGTCGATCAGTTCGTTCTGCTGCTTGACCAAATACCGAAACGCGAATTTCACGACCGGATACCGAAAAGGGTGTAACCCGTATAACTCATAATCGGTCATGTTGGAAACGATGCAATAGAGGAAGAAATCCAAGAGTCCCGGCACCGTGACTTCGGCGCCCTCATCAATCAGAAACTGTTCCAAATTGTTGTTGCCGAAAGGCGAATATTTGACATAAATTTCCCCGACCACGCCGACCTGGACTTTTTCCTCTTTTTTTCGTTCGATCGCCGCAAAGCGGGAAAGGATCATGCGGGCGTTTTCCTTGACTTTCCGGAAAGAAACCCCTTCGTTCCGCATTTCCTCAGCGAGCGACGCGGTTAATTCATCCGCTAACTTTTCGGTTTCGCCGGGATGAATCTCATACGGCTTGCACTGATTGGTCAGCGAAAGCAAAAGATCGCCGTACATAATGGCAAAAAACAAACGTCTTAAAATCGGAACCGTCAAGGTAAAGCCGGGATGCTTTTCCAATCCTGCAAGGCTTAAGGAAATCACCGGCACATAGCCGTACCCGGCGCGTTCCAATGCCTTTCGCAGCAAAAAAATGTAATTGGACGCTCGACAGCCGCCGCCGGTTTGGAACAGCACCAACGCCGTTTTATGCGGATCATATTTGCCGGAAGTCAATGCGTCAAGAAACTGCCCGATAACCAGAATTGCCGGATAGCAAGTATCGTTATGTACATATTTAAGACCCTTTTCAATGATCTCTTTTCCCGATGTTTCCAACAATTCCATGTGGTAACCGTATGGTTCAAAAATCCGTAAAAATAACTTGAAATGCCGCGGCAGCATATTCGGCACCAAAATGGTATAATCCGAACGCATTTCTTTGGTAAAAGGAATATATTTACGTTCCTTCATGCGATTCCTTCCTTTCATCCAACGCGCCCAACAAACTGCGAAGACGGATTTTGACCGCGCCGAGATTGGTGATTTCGTCGATTTTGATCTGCGTGTAGTATTTGCCGTTTTCTTCCAAAATGGAGCGGACTTCATCCGTAGTGATCGCGTCGACCCCGCAACCGAAAGAAACCAGTTGTACCAGTTCGGTATCGTCGTGTTCGGCGGCGTAGCGTGCCGCACGGTAAAGCCGGGCGTGATAGGTCCACTGGTTCAAAACCTTAACGGTAAAGGGTTTCGCCAAACGGAAGACGCTGTCTTCACTGACAACGACAAACCCGAGGGAAGCGGCGAGTTTATCGATCCCGTGGCCGATTTCCGCGTCAATATGATAGGGACGCCCCGCCAAAATCATCACGCGGTTGCCGTTTTTGCGCGCGAAATCCAGCGCCCGCGCGCCTTCCTTGCGCACTGCTTCCATATAGGCGGCATAACAGGATAGTCCGTGTTCGACCGCCGCTTTGACCTCCGTCTTGGTAACGGGGAAAAAGCGAGAAAGATACGCGTATAACTCCTTAGTCAGTTCCCGCTTGCTGTTGATATTCAAATAAGGATATAAAAACTTGACGTCGGCCAGTTCTTCCACGTTCCCGCTCAGCAGTTCGGAATAATACGCCACCACCGGACAGTTGTAATGATTATCAGTCATAGTTTCGTCCATGTTATAGGTCAGACACGGATAAAAAATCGCGTCGACCCCCTCTTCGATCAGCGCACGGATATGACCGTGCATGATTTTGGCGGGATAACAAGCCGTATCGGACGGAATGGAGAATTGTCCTTTTTCATACAACCGGCGATTAGACATGGGCGACACCAGAACTTGAAAGCCCAAATGCGTAAACAAGCCGTGCCACAACGGAAGAAGTTCATACATGCCGAGCGCCAAAGGCAAGCCGACCGTGCCGCGTTTTCCGTCCCGTTTCGGCAGACCGGTCAGGTAGTTCCTCTTAAATTCATAGAGATTGGGAAGCGGTTCCTCCGGCAGTTGTTTGCCAAGGCCCTTTTCGCACTGGTTGCCTGAAATAAAGCGTTTGCCGTCGCCAAACATATTGACGGTCAGGCGGCAATGATTGGTACAACCGTTGCAAACCGCCGATTTTGCGGTATGTTGGAAATGTGCGAGTTCATCTTTTCCGATCAAGGTCGAGTTCTTGCACCGCTTGGCGTACAACGCCGCGCCGTAAGCCCCCATCAACCCCGCAATCGAGGGACGAATGACCGAGTGACCGATCTCACGCTCAAAGGCGCGCAGAACCGCGTCGTTATAAAAGGTTCCGCCCTGGACGACGATTTTTTCGCCCAATTCTGATGCGCTGGAAGCCCGAATCACCTTATAAAGCGCGTTTTTGACCACGCTGATGGAAAGTCCCGCGGAAATATCTTCCACGGTCGCGCCGTCTTTTTGGGACTGCTTGACCGAAGAATTCATGAAAACGGTACATCGACTACCGAGGTCAACCGGGTTTTTGCCCTGCAAACCCTTGGCGGCGAATTCCTCGATACTCTCCCCCATGGCTTTGGCAAAGGTTTCCAAAAAGGAGCCGCACCCCGAAGAACAGGCCTCGTTCAGCATAATGCTGTCGATCGCACCGTTGCGGATTTTAAAACATTTGATATCCTGCCCGCCGATGTCCAGAATAAACTCCACATCCGGTTCAAAATGCTTGGCGGCGGTGTAATGAGCGATGGTTTCCACCAAACCGTAATCCACCGAAAAAGCATGGCGGATCAACTCTTCGCNNAACTCTTCGCCGTATCCGGTCACCGCCGAACCGGCAAGCGTGACCCCTTGGGGAAGTTGTTCATAAATCGTATTCAGTTGTTCCCGCACGATCTCAACGGGATTTCCCTGATTGGAAGCATAATACGAATACAGAATCTCATCCTGTTCCGATAAGAGCGCCAGTTTTGTCGTCGTAGAACCGCAGTCAATCCCCAAATACGCCTTTCCCCGGTATTCGCTAAGCGGCAAAGAAGACACCGTCGCGCCGGCGTGACGTTTTTGAAAAGCGCGGTATTCCGCCGCGTCCGAAAAAAGCGGTTCTAAGCGACCTTGCCCGTCTGACACCGAAGAAGCCTGTTCAATGGCTTCAATCAGTTCCTGTGCTGTGTACACAGCATGTTGCTTTTCCGCGTAATAGGACGCGCCAAGCGCCACCGCGTAACGCGCGTATTCCGGGAAAACCGCGTCTTTGTCCGACAGTTTCAGCGTTTCTTGAAAACGGATCCGCAACCCCTTGCAGTAATAGAGCGGACCGCCTAAAAACAGGACTTTTCCCTTTATTTTTTTGCCTTGCGCCAATCCGGCGATCATTTGATTGACCACCGCCTGATAAATACTGGCGGCGACGTCTTCTTTTCTGGCGCCTTGGTTTAAGAGCGGTTGTATATCGGTTTTGGCAAAAACACCGCAACGCGAAGCGATCGGATACAAACGACCGGCGTGCAGACTCAATTCATCCAGTTCGTCCACCGTGATGTTTAAAAGGGTCGCCATCTGGTCGATAAACGCCCCGGTGCCGCCCGCACAGGTACCGTTCATGCGTTCGTCCAGTCCGCCGTCAAAAAAGATGATTTTCGCGTCTTCTCCGCCGAGTTCAATCACGCAGGACGCGTCCGGTTCACGGAGTTTCACGATCTCACCGGTGGCAAAAACCTCCTGCACAAAAGGAATCCCCGCGGCCTCGGCCAATCCCAGCCCCGCAGAGCCGGAAACCGCCACCGCCATCGGTTCTTCCCCCGTTAAAACCTGCAACAAGCGCAACAATTCGATCGCTTTTTCACGAACTTGTGAAAAATGCCGTTCATAGCGTTCAAAAAGGATTTCCTCCCCACGGCGAAGAACGATTTTCGCTGTGGTAGAACCAATATCAATTCCAAGTGCCAGATTTGGCGTGGAATTATTCATTTCCATAAATATAATACTCCCATTGTATTGATATCTACATTATACTGCAAAATTATAAAAAAAACAACAAGAAATCATGAACTTTTTCGCGCTTCCGCAGGATTTGATTTTGTAAAAACGAATAATATACAAGCACCGTTTCATATGGTTTAACAAGAAATCGTAAAGGGGTTTTATGATGCGGTTTTTTATCATTACCAAAAAACAGTTGATGCTTTGTCTTTGCTTGGTGACGGCGCTGGCAACGGTCGTCATCGGTTCGAGTTCTGTCTTCGCGGGGGGTGAGCGAAAAATCCCGATCTACTGCGTGGAAACCGAAGAAAAGAGGATCGCCGTCAGTTTTGACGCCGCCTGGGGAAACGACGACACCCAAACGCTGATCGACATTTTGGCGGAATATGACGCGCCCGCCACCTTTTTTGTCGTCGGTTCGTGGGTCGATAAGTATCCCGAATCGGTCAAGGCGCTTTCCGACGCCGGACATCAGGTGCAAAACCATTCCAATACCCACCCGCATATGCCGCAACTCTCCAAAATGCAAATGGCGGATGAACTCGAAGCCTGCAACCGAAAAATCGAAGCCATTACCGGGGTGCGACCAAGCCTTCTGCGCCCGCCCTACGGCGACTATGATAACGCCCTGATCGAAGTCGTGGATTCGCTGGATATGAAAGCCATTCAGTGGTCGGTGGATAGCCTTGACTGGAAAGAAAACGCCACGGCGGATAGCATTTATAAACGAGTTACAAGTAAGGTCACAAACGGCTCAATAGTGCTTTTCCACAATGACGCCGAGCACACCCCCGAAGCTCTGCCGAATATCCTTAAAACGCTAAAAGACGAGGGTTATGAGTTTGTATTCATAGATGACCTTATTATGAAAGAAAACTACACAATAGACCATACGGGAAAACAGTGTAAAACAAGCGATGGGCAATAACCCATCGCTTTAATCAAACTATAACACATAGAACCGTCCCCTGTGTTCATTTTGGAAAAACATCTTTTCCCAAAATACATTTCCATACGAAGTATTAAATTGTGCGATTTTATATCCAGCTTTGAGAACCTCCAAACATAAAAAACTAATGATACATAACTGCTACAAAGTTTATAAC
>LXOW01320265.1_pt2 | contig 70283 bp, 67 predicted proteins | sample 1368591 | NCBI WGS metagenome assembly LXOW01 (sample SAMN04884650, study PRJNA319009) | bovine gut metagenome | isolation source: Cow rumen | host: Bos taurus | place: Italy: Legnaro (PD) | collected 2014-07-09
TCATACATTCTTGGATTCAACATGTGAAGAGATAACAGATTCGATATATTTGTATAATTCATTATGGCCGGATGACCCGTTACCACCGGGTCGATATACTAATGGCGAACTCAAAGAGATGCTTATACAGAGAGCTCTTGATGAGAGACCAGAATCTGCACAGAACATGTCAAATATATCAGTTCAAGACGATAATGCATCATATATGTACTTTAAACGTTAATTTAAGGGGACTCCGGTCCCCTATTTATTTTTTCTCGCGAAAGGGATGATAATATGACTTCGGATAACAAAAGTCCAATTTCCGAGTACTTGGTAAAACTTCAATTGATTATTACCAATACTGAATTCAAAAATAAGAATGAAGCAAATAAGTACGAGACATTGGAAATGTCTCAAGCCGCTGATGCATACATAAATGCCGTTAATAAAACTGATAAGTTTGAATCATATCAGTATGATATGAATATGGTTACATCATTACTTTTGGAAGATGGTTTACCGATAAAGCAGATCGAATATATGATGGTAAATCCACATACCATTCCTCAGAATGTTAAGAACCAATTAATGGAGATTGAACGTGCTAAAGTGATCAAAAACTATGTTGAAGAGAATAAATACTATCGTTCATTAATGGGTTTACCAACAACTGTAAATGTTGATAATCCAGATCCATTATTCCGCATACCTGAAGAATTCTATAATCGTTATTCAGGTAAGCCAGGACTTATCGCCGGATCATTTATTCATGAAATGCCGGAGGATTGTCAAGAGTTATTCTTGAATACAGAGTTCTATTCAAAGTTAGTCAGCCAGTATCCTCGTGTTGATTACTTAAAGCATCTGGGTACAAATGCAATTCCAGTTACAATATCACGTAGAACACGTGATGGTGAGATTATGAAGATTAATACTGGTAAATTGTCTTCATATCATCCAACATTCGGTGTCATCAGTGTTTCTCCAGATATCATTCATAAGTTTACTCAAGTATACAAAGAAACCCACGATTATGTTTTTTATACATTACGAGGTGAATTTGATAATATTTATGCAAATTATGATGAGTTTATACGTTTCTTAACAATTTATCTTTCAATCGGTAACTGTATTAATGAATTCATGAAATCATCAGCTTCATTGATTCATATGAATTCAATGACTGCGGATAATCTATTCAATCTGTATGGATTACCATCTGTAATCATGGAAGGTTCATCGATGATTGAGTTCTTAAAGAAGTTTAGACTCTTATTGATGGATAAAGGTACCAACCAGGTATACCGAGTTAAGGATTTAATCGGATATGAATATACCGATGTTTATTCATTGATCATGGTTAAGCAACAAGTATTTGAAAATGGTGAACCAGTGATTATTACAATTGATGGTAAGCCAACTCCAAAACAAGAAATTGTATTCCGTAGAATTGGTACTACTAACGAGGCTAACTCGTACTTCAAATTCCGTGAATCATCAGAAACTTATCTCGAAAGACGTTTCCCATCAGAAGGTGTTAAAGCCGATGAATATCAAATCTCTTCAGGAGATCCAAGATGGTGGGATACTAAGGAAGTTAATGATGCTTTACGTGATATGAATTACACTCTTTCAAATTCTAAGTATATCCAGTTATCAACTCATATCTCATTTGCTGATATCTGGTTCCAGAGTGTAATCTTGTTACGTGGTTTACTTGATAATCACCTTGAAACTGAGTTTACTCGTTTAAATCTGAATTTCAATGTCAATGGAGCTACTGATTTAAGCGTATTTGATGCTGTATTATGTTTAGTAATCTTAATGAACTGGAATCTTGGATTTGAAGGTGATATGTATTACACCAACATTGACAAGGTTTGGAATGGTTTGTATAATGCTACTCCATATACAACTGGTAAAGCATTCATGGCTTCAGATAATACATGTCCTGACGAAGTATTCTATACCATTGATTTACAGACAGGAAAGATCTATGAAATCAAGAATAACTTCATCGCCGATACATTAGAAAATGATATAGCTAATGGTAATTTGGAATTACTTGCTGATATCCATGATTTGGATCCTAAGGAATTAAAAGATGGAAATCAGTATAAGATAGCATCATTCGATTTCAATGTTATGAATACCGAGTTCTATAGAGATACCTTGCCAACTCTTGATTATCTTGATCTACCAGTATTCATTCCAATGGTTCAAAGAGTATGTGAACAGCATACTACTAACATTGGTGAAACGATCATGACTGATGTTTCATTGATTTACAATTATCTCAAGAATAAGTTACGTGATTCACGTACAATCGATGAATTCCGTCAGGTAACTGATGCTTATTATAATCTCTTCTTGGTAGATCCAATTAGAGACTGGGCTGATGGAGTCTCTACAGATACTTATGAAACATTAGCACGCGATTATGATGTTTCAGTTAATGAGATAATGGCATTCTGTGGATACTTCACATCTCAAGTTCTACCGGACTTTACAGTTCCATATTTAAATCATGAATTTAAAATCTATTTGCATACAGTAATGAACCAAGATGTCAAGGATCTGGTTGTTTCTGCAGAAGAAGAGTTGATTGCAGACTACATGTTCTTAGACTCTGGATTTGTTGATGCATTCGATAAAGCCATTGATGACTGGAGAGATACTAATATTAAAAATTCTCCATCATTCTCAAGTAATATCAAGAGTAACTACCGTAACATCATCAAATCAAAGGTTGATATCGACTTAACGATTAGCAATGATGACGGTCCAACTACATTTGCTGCGTTATTACATCAAAAGAATCCATTCTTATCCAAGTATGTTGAGAACTTACGTTCTGAAAGCAATAAAGATACCATGATCTTATTCATGAGAGCTTTATGTAAAGCTTTAGATGAATACACATCATCTAACTTAGCAGCTCTTGAGTTCCGTGCTTTAGGTCAGGATCGTTATATTAATATTCTTAAAGAAGTAATCTCATACTTTAAGTCATACATGGTTGAGTTTACCAAGGATGAGTTTATAATCTTAATGGATAATATTCTGGATAATGGTGGTAACTCCAATATGCTCAGATTATATGATGAAATTCATCATAAAACACTCATTTACCGTCCAATTGAGTCATTGGCATTGTTTGATGTATCTAAGTCAGAAACTCATATGAGAGTTAAAGATGGTAATGAGAATGGTTTCTTACGTGATGAAGCTATCATCAAATTAAAGATGCCATATCAGACATTAAGAAGCAAAGGTTTGCCAATTTGGTATGAATATGGGGATAAAATCACAAATGTACCGTTTGATGATTTAACTGATGATACGATGGTTATTGCAAATATTGTACAAGATCCAAAGACTTCACAATATAAAGCAATACTTCATAAATCAAATGTAAATCCTGATAATTATTACGGGAACAAAAGAAAAATATAAATTAATATAATATTGAGGAGGGCTTAAAGCCCTCCTCTTTATTGTATTTCTTTTGTGATATCAAACACATGTACATACTGATCACACTGACCAGGCTGTAACTTGTGAGAGATATCAAATAACTGTTCCATTCTTAATGTTGACATAATATCAATCAGCATCATTACGAATGATTCAGAAACTTCTGCATCTAAGAATGCATCTAACTCATCGATGATTGGTATATTGTAATGAGTTAATCCAGTAGCTATAGATAATGCAAATGCTAATGAAAGTAATGTGTTTTCCGACTGGGATCCATAACGTATATCAGATAACTTGTTTGCTCCACTACGGAATGGAAGTGTAAAATGAGATTCATCAATCTCAGGTTTCAACATTTCCATGTCTCCATCATACATAACATCCAAAAGTCTGTTTGTCAATGATAATGCATTATGAACTTTTTCTCTTATGGCTAAAACTGGTTTACCCTTTGTAGATGAAGTAGCTTCAGAAATGATCTTATACTTCTTATCCTTTTCTAAGTAAGATTCTATTTCAGATGCATTTGACATATACTGGTTATATGCTTCTTCAATAGTCTTTAAATCCTTAGTCAAGATCTGTAAGTCTGAATTGATGTTATAATACTCAATTGAAAGTGAATTGTATTCCTGTTCACACTGACTAAGCTGAGCTGCTAACTTACTAAGTTTTGAGAAACGAACTCGAACATCACCAATATTGATGTTTCTAATAGATGAGAATAACATTCTCTGATTCTTATTAGTTTCGATCTCTTCTTCAAGCTTTCTAACTTGTTCGTCACACTGTTGAATCTTGAAATCGAGTTTTGAGATTTCTTTATTAATGGAATTAATCATATCCTGTTCATTCTGTTCTCCATGAGTAAAGATTAATCCATTCATATTCTCAATTGTCTTATCCAGATCAGATAATTGTTTTATCAAACGTAAACGGGTTTCTTCAGATGTAGATTGTTCAATGAATGTATTAATGATTGATACATCAATACCGTACTCACGTTTCTTCATATTAGTAGCTATACTTTCTAATGTGAATAAATCTCTACATTCATCAGCTATTTGGACTGATATAATGCGTTTTATACTCTGAATACCTTTATATGCAATTTCTAATTGTTCAATGTCATATGAAGTCATTGATGATGCATCATTACTCTGATATGATTCAAAGAACTTATTCATCATATCATATGACTTCTTATACAAACATGAATTCTCTTTATCACATACAATGACATCTCCAGCTACACTATTCAAGATGTTGTGCAGTCTATGTACAGCAGCTTTTTCAGATTCTGATTCTTTTAATGAAGCTCCTTCACGAATCAAGAAACCATTAATATCAATACCTTCAATCAGCATATCACATAACATATTCAACAGCTTATCATTTAAGCATGATATAATCTCTTTTGAAGTTGAATTAACTACCATTGCTAAGTTAAGCATATTACTCAGATATGATGGAGCTGTTTGGATTGAGTATATTGGCATACTCTTAATCTGATTACTTATGTCTTCTCTCATCTCTTTCAGTTCCTGATAATCACTCATAGCCTTTTGATTCTGTCTCATGGTATTCTGAATATCATCACGTTTTGCATACATTATATCTCGATCTTTAATAAACCCAGCTTTATTTGATTTAACATCATTGATGTTTGAAGATAATTCAATTTGCTTGTTTACTAATTCATCACCGAATGATTGAGATACATTACCCAACTGAGAGACTACTTCTTCATATGTGTTTATCTGATTACTTAACGTAACAACTTCTTCATTTATATTCTGAGATTTCAGTGTTTGTATAGTACCATTTAAAGCATCTAACTTACTCTTACGATCTTCAGCTGTTTTACTTAATGATTCAAACTGAGTACGTTTCATATCAAGTTTAGTACACATAGCTTCAAATGTTCCATAAGTAGATACAATGAATTCACGTGAGTTATTTAAACCTGTTATGATCTTATTTGTATAACGATAATCATCCGTACTCATCTTGTGAATTGTATTGTATATGTCAATGCCCATGGCTTTGTATAAAGCATTTTTACGTTGTGTATCTGACATAGTACCCATATTTGTCAGCTGAGTTCCGTTAATTATAAACTGAAAAATGTACTTATTGATACTCAGTTCTTTATCAATAATGGCATTAAATGAGTTAACTCCTCCAGTTGGATTGAGTTCTTCACCATTCTTAAGTATTGATGATGATATACTGTGTGATGTTCTGGTTGGTTTATAAGTATGAGTAATATTATATAAGTTTCCATTTACATCATATCCAATTCGTTTAACACCAACTTCTCCAGGGATGATTAATGACAAATCATTACGTTCATCACCATTGAAATTGATATCTGCGAATGGATGTAATAAGTGAGCTAAAACAGTTTTTCCACAGTGATTAGGACCGTATATTTGTATGATTGGTTTGGTAATATGACCAAATTCAAATTTTACATATCTACATTTCATAGCTGCATCAATAGCTATGAAATTCTCCAGTTCTATATATAATATTTTCATTTATTTTCCTCCTACATATTTATATTATTTCGGTGATCAAGGGAATAATGTATATTTATAAAATATTTTTATCTTATATACATATATAATTCCTTTGTAGACTCCCAATTAGTGGTGAGTTTAATACACTATTTCTATTAAGAAAGGAAAGATATTTATGACAGACTACGAAGAGAAAAAGGAAGCACTGCAGAAGAAAAGAGAAAACGCTGTAAAGGTTTATCAGGATGACATTTATCTGTCTCAGAGAATCCCGGACACGGTTTCTGAACTGTTCCACGATCAGTTCGGTATCTATATCCCGAAGCCGAGATATACTGTACCGATCGTTGTTGACACAGCTTGGAAACACATCCTCAAGTTCGTTCAGAAGCAGCCAGTTGATGAGTTCTCAATCGAGATCGCCGGAGTATATCTTGAATATGTAACAGATATCTCAGAATCTGATAAGAGCACAAACATCAATCCTCAGCTGTATCACAAGAAGTGTGGTATCTTTAAGAAGACAGAACACAATGCAACTTTAGGTTCTGACATCATGCAGGAACAGCTTCAGAAGTATACTGAATGGAGAACAGTAAATCTTACGGAGCATCTCACAACTCTTGAAGATGCAATTGCAGCTGAGATCATTTCAGAATATGGTCTTTCACTTAATGTATCAGCAGCTATACTCCCACTTCTTAGTGCAGCGTATACAGTAGCAGTTGAAATAGCTCGTGATACAAAACAGACAATCAACTTCTATCATTATTTCGAAATCGATGTAATGGAAGATGAAACAGTTCTGCTTACTCCACTTTCACCAATTAAGCAGAACATCAAGAATGATGATAAGAAGTAACACACAACCATAAGGAGACCCTCTGACGGTCTCCTTTAATTTAATTTAAAAGGAGAAAAGGTTTTATGAAAAACTTGTTAATCGCACTCGGTAACTGCGGTACTCAGATTGCAAAGGCAGTTGCTAATTCACCACGCCTTCCAGAAGAGGCTCTTTCAATTTATGCAATCGACTCACAGACAGGAAACGTTGATATGGATACTATCGCTAGAATCAATGTAATTCCGATTGTGTCGGACGAAAAGAACGGATCGGGTAGAAACAGACAGCGCGGCGAAGCAATGTACAAGTACCATGAAGAAAATGGTGCTTTCGATGAAATGTATAAGGAAGCTGAAAATTCAAAAGCTCCTGTGCTCGTTGTTACATCAGCTGCAGGTGGTACTGGATCAGGTGCTTGTGTACCAGTTTGCTCAGCTTTATTAAGCAGAGGCATTCAGGTAATCCCAATCATCATTTGTCCAAACATGGAAGATCCTGATGCTTATCATCTTAACACAAATGATCTATTACTTGAGTTAGCTGATGCTGGTATCGAAACATACTCACTATTCAGAAACCCAAAGAATACAGCTAACTATACACCAATCAACAATGATGTTGTAAAGCTCATTGAGATCATCCTTGGTAAGTGCTATGATAAGACTGTACGTGATAGTATCGATGATTCTGACCTCGATGTAGTACTCTCACTTCCAGGTAGATTCATAGCTGTTGCGGCAGAAGCTTCAAACGTTGATAACCTCAGAAAGGAAATCACACGTAAGGTTCTTAATGGTTCACAGCCTGCATGGACTCCTGAAGACTCAGAGAACTCAACACTCATCACAGCTTACTCAATTAAGTCAGCTTATGCAGATGATGATTTCCATGAAGTATTCAAGGATATCAATGCACGTATAACAAAGGCTCCGTTTGACCAGTACTCAAACATTGTTAACGATGACAACAATGGTGAGATGACAGCTACTGTAATCGTTGCAGGTCTTCCACGTGGTGAGATCAAGATCATTGATTCACAGTTCAAAGAAGCTTCATCCATCGGTGCTGGAATGAATAAATCAGCAAGACCTTCATTCATGACACGTAAGAAGGCTACTATCTCATCTGACACAAAGGATAAGGATGGCGATCCAGTAAAGCGTTTCAGATGGAAGTAAAATAAATATTTCTATTGTGGGTAGATATNNGAACAAATGCAGACTATTTTCATCACAGCTGGTTCATATATTGAGAAAATGGCATTATTAACACTCAACAGTGTTGATAGCTACATGAGAACTCAGAATATGCCAGCTCCAATGACACCAGAAGAAAGACTTTATATGAGGGAAAATGCAAAGAAGCCTTTCTATGCAAAGATCGTTCCAGCTGCACCAATACTCATGCAGTACATTCTGGAATCAGATCTCACAACAAATCAGCAGGCGATCGCTCTGGACTATGCTTACTCACAGCACATCCTTGATAGAGATTTCATCGATGCTTTAATGATGGAATTATCTCAGCCAGGACAGACAGCTGGTTCGCGAGCAGCTGTCGGTGCTTATCTTACACTTCGTCTCAATGATTTCATGGAAGAGAAGGAAGTTAAGAAGATCCAGGTTCCAACAACTGTTGCTGAAAAGAACAAGGATACTAAGGAGATCGAAAAGAAGACTGTGATGGTTGAAAAGGAAGTAACAGAAAATGTTCACAAGCCTGAAGACCTCAAGTATATCACAGAAGCTATTCAGACACTTCTTGGTTCAACAGCTAACTGGATCCAGAATGAGTATCCAACACTTACAGATCAGGAAGCAATCGCAGTAACAGCAGCGGTATTCACAGCTAATGATCATTCAATTGCAATGCTCGTTAAGCTCAACATCGCAATCACAGCTAAGGTATTCAATCTGCTTGATAACGATGGTCAGTACAAGATTATCGAGTCAGCTCTTAATCTTAAGAAGGATGATTTCCAGAAGCTTACTTCAAATCAGTCAGCATTCATTGAATCACTGAAGAAGTGGGTTTATGGAAAACTCGATTACATCTCAACAACTGATTGTGTCAGATTCCTGAACGATGTATACGGTTTAAAACCTACAGATCTTGGTAACAGACTTATATATCTGAAGGATTGTGGTACATCATATGTTAAGCTTCTTCAGGTAGCTAAGCAGCTTGAATCATAATTAAGGAGGAAATAGATTATGTTAAAGGTAAATCCACAGGTTAAGAACCTGATCGACCCAATTGCCCGTACGATGACAGAAATTGCATGGGCTGAAAAGTCAATGCCAATCTACGGCCAGAAGAATGAAACACCAGAGGTTCAGACATGGAAGAAGCGTTGTGTTCACTACAAGTATGAAGGCAACGAACTCATTCTCTCACTCGCAAGAAATGACGAAAACAAGCTTGTCTGCACATGCTGCGGCAGAGAAATCGCTGAAGACTTCTCAGACGCTGGATGGAAAAAGCTCATGGATGCAATTCCAGAACTTAATAAGATCATCGTATTCGGTATGGTTAACGGTCTCGATGCAGGCCCTATCCAGGCTATCATCACAATCAAGGAAATGCTACCAGAAGTTATCAAGATCGATAAGGAACTTTCTGAATTCATCAAGAGAGAAAACCTTAACGCAGATTCTGCTAACAATATGGGTGGTGCTTATGCAGGTGCGACATTCCGTCAGATCACAAGCATGAGATAATCTAAGATATTTTCTATAGTAGTTTCTCATAAATGAAAACATATTAGTACGGGCCGTGTGGCCCGTACCATATATGTTTTTTCTTCAGTTAGTGCATAAATGCATTGTAGTTTGTGCTATGAGTAAACCAGAGTCTGTGTTTGACAACACATGGTTTACGAACGTTGGACGATACAACTTATTCATGTTTATACCACGTAATGTAGATGCAAATAACAGATTAAATCTCGATGTTGGTTTGAATAATGTTATATCAAATCCTGCACCAGATACATCTACTTTCGTAATATGTTCATCTAATCGAGCTACATATGATCTCGCAGTAAATTTATTTTTTGTCTTGTGGAGTAAGTTTGGTACAGCTAAATTGTATGTAGATGCTTTATTAATATCCTCAAAGAGATTTGTCAATTCAACGATTTCAATGTCATTCATATTCATCAAGTTGATAGCTGCAAGTTTAGGTCCATGCAATGTAGTCTCAATATCAGTATCAGTTGTGATTGATACATTTGGAGCCAATGTGGATAATCTATAAGCATCTCCAACCTTTTGCATACCAGACATATCTGATGTATTCTTGTATGATTCTACATATAATGGTATTGGTGTAGTACCATTAGACACCGATGTGTTGCATAGATAAACTGTGTCTAAATCACCATACAGCATACCGCCTTTTGTATATAAGCCATACCATTTATCCAGATATGAAATAGACTGTATAACCGTCATATTCGGGATTAATACCTGATCATATTTAATTGGGTTTATGATAGCATCAATACTTGATTTATTGATGTTTGCTTGCTTAAATATATCAGTTATAACAGTATCCATCGTTGCTTCTTTATAAATTGAATTAACACGAGCTCTCATGTAATGGATTGTTTGTTTTGGATAACAGTAAATTTCCAATGGAGATTTGATGTTATCGTTAAGATCCGATGTTTTTGATTCACCTTGTTCATACTTATCAAATGATGAGGATACGATGTTCTTATTTTCAATATATCCCGATCCAGATATATTGATTGCGTCAGTACCACGCATCAATGTTGGATTCTTTTCATCATCATTCATTTTGTATATTCCACCCTGAAGTACAGCAGCTACACTTAATGTGTCAGGATGTTCACAAATAGTTTGGATTTTATCCAAATCCGAATATATTCTAAAACGTATGATTGGGAATGTTGCAGTATCATAATTATGCATAAATGAGATTGAAACTATATCAGATTTTGGTATTGTAATAGTATCAGTTCCCAATAATATATTAACACCATCTGTTTTGTACATGGCTACGTATATATCTTTCATTATGTTTTGCCTCCTTAAACACAGCTTATTAAATTTATGCCGAAGTATAANNAGAAATACCAAAGCTTTCTCAAACAGCTTTGTACGTTAAGTTCAATGAAACTTCAGATATCTCTAAATGCGTTGTCGATGAAATACGAAATGCAAAAGATAAAATAGTACCTAAGGAAGATATTACTGAATTACTTTCATTGATGAAACTCAATGGTGATGCTATCGTTAAGAAAGCAATCGCCGATTACGAAGACGGTAATATCATTATCATCTTCAACAAAGAAACATCAGTTATTCCGGCAACTTTACCATTCATTATCAATTCAAAGGGTTCTGATAGTAAGGCATTTATCTTTGCGAATGTATTCATGAACAATGTTAAATCAGCTTCAGAATATACTACTTTAATGGCAATGATGGAAGCTGCATACTTAGCAAAGGCAATACAGATGGATCCTGATGCATTCATCAATAACCGTTCTTTGATGTTAAATTTGTGTAACCTGTATACAATGATGGCTGTTTCTCCATTGGAACAGAAAGTTTACATCAAAGGAGAAAACTTAGTAAAAACAATGCTGTACATCATGTCATTCTTCTACAAGATGGTCGATGGTAATGAATTTGAAATCATTCCAGGTTATAAGAAGATTATCTCAGATAAGATCGATGACAGAATTGTTCAGCAGATTGAAGCCGAAGTACGTGCTCTTCCAACAACTTCATTCATGGAGTTCCTGGATACATGTATTAAACGTTTAAATCCAGTAAGATACGCAGATATTGATCAGATGTATATGACACATTTCATCAGAGTATGTGGAGTTTCATTATGCTTTGCTTTGGAATGTTTGCCATATCTTTTCATTCTCGTAACATCTGTTGCTTACAGAACAGGTATTACTTCTGTCGGACTCAATAAGTTATTAGCTCCTCAGATAAGAAAGACGATCACATTATTAAGTACCGCTGGAAATATTTAAGGTGGTGATTTATTATGATGAAGGACGGATCTGTTAACGGTAGCATTGATGAAACTGCTAAAGCGTTTCAAGGTCATCCGAAATTCCCTGGAGGATATCCTAAAGGTGAAGACGATCACTCATATCCGGGTAGATATACATATCCACAACAAGCGATAGAACCAGAAATGCATTGGAAGAATGACATGCAAATGCCTCCTTCTCCAAGTGATTATCCGGATATGCCATATGATGGTTTAATCCAACAGAAATATGTCGCTAATTACTTTAAAGGCCAATATGTTTCTTTTTCTAAAGAAGATGATGATAAACAGCATTTGATCGATGATAAAGCTGAACACTTTATCCGAGATTATAATGATCCGGCTTTAAAAGGAAAGGATAAACCAGCATCAAATAATAACCCAGAATTTTCTCAGAAAGGTTTTGGATCAAAAAGCCCATGGGCTGGTAAATGGGCAGAAGAACGAACATATGACAAAATGTTTGATGAATCTGCCGATCAAAGATCTGGTACACGAATCAATGAATTTGGTGCAGAAAGACCAGTGTTCTCAGGATCAACTACATTGGTTAATCCAACCAATGATTCCACAAAAAGTGACATTCTTGAAAACAGCGGTTTGGAACGTTATGAACGTAAACGCGTTCGTGCGGAAAATGATACGCATAATCACGGTGATACAAGTAACCAAGATGGTGCAACCAGTGATTTTATCAATAATCATGTACCATTATCTCCATTACATCCATTTTTACGATTAGATTCAGATGATGATAGAGGTCCAAAGAATATCAATTCTTTGGTAAAACAGTCATTATTCTTATCATATAATAGAACTCACATTCCGATGGCGGATGTTGAGTTCCGTAAAGGTTTTAGACATACATTCTTCAATAGACCAGAATGTTATGTCATGTACTCGGATAATGGTAATGCAAAGTTATGTCGTCAAGCAGCAAAAGATGAAGACTTTTCATCACTGTTTTACAGAATGCCACATGTAGTAACAATGTTAGCTCCATCATACATTACTGGTGTACATGGAGTAGGTTTACAGCCAGATGGAATGCACGCTTTTTCGGATAACTGGAACTATCTATTGAGTAACCGAGTTTTAGGTTTATCTCCAACTGATGAAACATTATCTCAGAAAGAGACAATGACAAAAACTCCGGAAGGATACACTATCACTCCTGGTTTACATCTGGAATCCAGAACAGGATCAACCATTCAGATTTCATTCCGTGAAACAAAGGATTTGGAAGTTTCTGAATTCATTAAAGCTTGGATGCTGTATATTCATAAACGTGCTCGCGGATATTTCGAGCCACCTTATAATGGATATCAGTACATAAATGACTGGTTTCAAACTAATCGTAAAGCAACATCCATAAATCCAAAATTAAATGGTAATCATATTAATAGATTACAATTACACCCATATGATCGTGCACTGGAATACTGTGCTTCAATCTTTGATTTCGTTACAAATGAATCAGATAATAAGGTCATTTACTGGTGTAAGTATTTTGGTGTATATCCAGTTGCTATAACAAATCCATTATCAAATGAAAATAATGGTCCTTTGGGTACAGAAGGTTTGAAAGTGGATGTTACATTCCGTTATCAGTACAAACTTCCATGTACAAATCGTACTCTCATTGAGTTTAATTATAACTCAGGAATTTGTGATGCTTTGGGCAATCTGCGTATTGCAGGTAAACCAACATTCTCACATTCATTCTTGGTAAAGGATCCAAAGAGTGAAATCAAGTTAGCTGATTCAGCATCTCCAGATCCATGTAAAGCATTAACTCAGTATATTGGTGCAGCAGGTATGTTTACTGGTACACCGATGATATTGATGGCTGCACGAGAAATGAATCCTCTGTCAGATCGTATGGGTAATGAAGACTTAACGTGTGTACCAGTATTACGATTTGCAGATATTACGGATCCACAGTTGAATACATTACTCAACTTAGGATTCAATTATACGGCATCAACAGAAGGTCAGAAGATCCAGTATGCTTTTGCCACAAATAATTATACGTAAAGGAGTGATATAAATGCCAGAACTGAATGATGAAGTCATTAATGGGTTATTAGCCGATATCGTCGGTAAAGATGGTCCTGTGGAGAAGGAAGAGTTACAAACTACCATCCAAAATATTCTTCATGACTACAACTTATCGACGGATCTTTCATTCGTTGAAAAGATTGCAGCGATCAATTTCGGTCGAGATGCATCAGGTAAACAGGATAAGGAAGATCTTGGTATTATTCCGCAGGAACTGAGAGATGCATCATATCTGCCGGTAAATACCATTGCAGATATTGCATTGAAACAGGATATTGATACTGTTATAACCCAGATTCCAGAATGGTATACAGCCATTCAGGTTATGCGTGATTACATCTGTGAGACAGACGTAGTTACTGGTAGATTAGCACGAACCATCACCTTTGATGAACGTGAAATCGAATATGATGATCATGTCCATAATAATATTATGGGTAAAATCGAAAACGTTGAAGAACGTTTAGAGTTACATCAGCTGATTAAGAACCATATGGTCACTGGTACGATTGAATATGGTGAAGATGCAATGTATTGCGTTCCATATGCAAAAGTATTCCAGGATTTATATAAGTACAAGATGTCTGAAGAAATTGGTAATAACCGTAAAGTTGGTACTCCGAACGGTAATATGTTCGATACTTCAACGGTTCTCCAAGGATATGGATATCATGAACAAGCAATTGAAGTTTCTTTGAAAGATACCATTATAGCAGAAATGGTTGAAGAAAAGAAACGTAATGCAACAAATGCAAAACCAATCAATGATGGAACATATAAGAGATCCACAGTAGGCAAAGAACCAGGGGCAGGTTCAGGTTGCTTATTTACTGAAGCAGAGATCATGGAATTGTATCCACATTACCACCAGCCAGTGGAAACATCCGAAGACACATCAAAAGAAGATAAAGAAAAGTTAGAACGTCTCCAAGCCGAAGCAGATGCAGAGATTGATGCTATTCTTGAATCATTATCTTCCAATATTACATTCGTAAATGCAGATATAGCATTACCAGTACTTGAAGAATCTCCTCATGATCTTAAAGCTGTTTATGAAGCTAAGTATAAGCATGAAGCTCATATGACATTAAGTGATACTGGTGAGATCATTCATGAAGGATTCATTCCAAATGTTGATAACTTCTTTGAATCAGTAATGCAAGAGGCTGCAATTAAGAATGATGAAGCAGTACTCCCGCAGTTTGAACGCGTTAAAGGTATATATCTTAAACCACTTCCAGCAACCAAGCTCATTCCAATCAGAATTGACCGTTGTGTTGTTGGCTACTATTATTACTCAGATATGACCCGTCCAGATCAGGCAGGTGATCGTAAGAATTCGGGCTTAACAGGATATACACTTCGTTCACCATCCATCGGTTATGATACATTCGCACCAGATAAGATGCTTTGTGATAAGTTAGCCAACAAGATCATCAATAACTTTGATCTTAAGTTCATGCGTGATAATACAGCACTCCATGAACAAATCGTTGCTATTCTCCAGTCACATAACTTCAACAATGCAATGATGCGTTTTGTATACATCCCGGCCGAATACGTTGTATTCACAGCAATCAACAAGGATGGTGCCGGTAAGGGACATTCCATGTTGGAACCAGGTTTGGTTACAGCACGTATGTACATGTTCCTTAAGTTATATGCTCTCTTATTCCAGATCAATAACTCAGCAATCAGAGTTTATTATCTCAGATCATCAGGTCTTGACCAGAACTATCGTAAGTTCATTCAAGAAACAATCAGAAAGTTCTCCGCACGTCGTATCACAACCAATGATATATTCAATTATCGATCATCCATGACAAAGGTTTCTGGTGGATCGGAAATGGTAATGTATCTTGGTCCTGGCGATAAGAGACCTGTTGATATTGAGAATATTCCTCCGGCTGAATCACCGATTTCAACCGAGTTACTTGATAAGCTCAAGGATGAAGCAATTCATTCACTCGTAGTTCCAACAGCCATGATCCAAACAGCTATGACTGAAATGGAATTTGCAAAGGAAGTAGAACTCTCGAATACTCGAATGAATTCTGCAGCATCTGGATATAAGATTGATATGAACCCATCGATTACGACACTTTATCGTCGTATCTTACGTTGGGAGACTGATATTGATCCAGACATCTTAGCGACACTCAAATTCTCTTTCAAGATGAATGTTGCTAAGGAACTTGCTATTTCAGCAGAAATGATCACAAACTTCACAGCTGTACGTGATCTTGTAGTGCAAACATTCTTAACCACTGAAGAACAGAAACCTGATTCAGATAGTGCTCCTGAAGGATTCCAGAATGTATTAGTTCGTGAAGTAACTAAGTGTATGTTAAAGGATCACTTCCCATCAATGGATGTCGATAAGATGCAAGCTTTAGTTGATCGTGCTCGTCAAGCAGCACAGGGTAAAATGTTATCAGTTCAAGCTATAGCTTCGAAGAATATATTGGCAGATAAACAGGAAAGTGAATCTGACGAAGAAGAGGAATAATATCGTAAGGAGATGATAAAATATGCTATCTGTTGAAAGGACAACCACAGGTGTCATTATTCGACAACCTAACACGGATGTCAAGAAAGCAGTACTCAAGTACTTTTCNNCGAATGGTAAAACTCTATTCGGGGATGAAAAGGATGTGATTTATATCACATCCGGTTTCCTGAAGATAAAAGATCCTGTTATACAATCATTGCCACGTGGTGTTGTTAAACAACCACCAATGCCTGCTAAGATTGACTTAAAAGTAGAACGTTCTCCACGTTCAAAATTACAATCAGATTGTATTGAAACCCTCACAAAATCCACTGCAAGTAAGATAACTGTGGAATGTCGCCCGGGGGTGGGCAAAACCTTCATAGCTATGTACTCGATTTGTAAGTTAGGATTGAAGGCTTTAATCATCGCGCCTACTACTATGCTTAAGAAACAATGGATTGAGGAATTTGTTGAAGCTGGTATTGATGAAAAGGATATTGCTAAGAAAATACAAGATGCACCAAAGAAAGCGGTTTGTGTCGTTACTATATCAGCAATAGAAAATGAATTGCGTGATAACTGGTTTGGGTTGTTGAATATATTAAAGGAATCTAATTTTGGTATTAAGATCGTAGATGAAGCTCATTTACATTTAAAAGGAATATTGAAATTTGATGCTATTTGTAATATCAAACATAATTGGTATTTATCGGCTACATTAGGACGATCAGATGAAGCTGAGGATAGCATTTTAAATAGGGCTTTATTAGATGCAGAACGTTTTGTTGGTAGCGCTAAATATGAGGAATATCAAAAGAAATATGTTAATGTAATCTTCCAGGATGTATGGTACAATCCATCACAGAAACTTTGTAATGAAACATTCAAGTTTGGTTCAAAGGGATTGGTTAGATCAACGTATTACAACATGCTTATGCAATATAAGAATGGTATTCCATTTATTACCAATATCATCTCATTGATCAAGAGAATCGATAATATCAAAACATATAAAGGTAAAACTCTTGTGTTATTACCATTACTTGAGACTATCGATGTGGTGCTTCAGTACATCAAAAATGATCCATATTTCCGAAATATATCGTATTCTGGTGTAGATGGTTCAATGCCATTAACTGAACGAAAGAATGCTATGGAATGCGACTTAATACTCGCTACATCAATGAGTATGGGTACTGGTGTTGACGTACAGAACCTCGCTGCAGTAATCAACTTTGACCAGTATTCTTCACCAATAATTAATGAGCAAATAGTTGGTCGACTTCGTGACCGTGGTAAGGAAACATGGTACGTTGATATATGTGATCATGTTAAACAGGCTCGTTCAATTGAAAACTGGGGAAGAAAACGTAGGAATCTTATTCCGTATTTTCCGGGTGTTAAACCGGATATCAAGTTATTCCCTAAGATTATCTGTTGATATTTTCAAATAGCATTTTTCTTCCTATTTCCTTCATAGTACACGCGGGTGGGGCATTGGCCCCACCCAAATGTATTCTATTTATTTTTGTTTTGGATATGTATATATTTTAATTGTATGAATAAGGTAGAGAATGATTAATAAATGATATTTTCTATAACATAATAAATACATATGAGAAATGAAAGGAATGATGTTTGTGAAAAAAGAAGATGAAGAAAACAAGTATCTATATCCGGTTGACGAATTGGATAGAATGATACGAGAAATGGATGAAGGAATTGAACTCATGCTCAATGACCAATTGATATTGGAAATTGAAATGAGACGAAGAGAAACTGCGGAAGAATGTGGTTTCAAGTATGATGAAGATGAATCTGATTATATCAAACAGAAACATCAAGAAATCGTACGTGAGCATATGAAACAGCAAGCTCATAAAGCTCATCGTAATGATGTCATGTATATCCAATTAAAAGATGATCAAAAGAAGAAACTTCGTGAGGAGATGGAATCTTCATTCATCAGAACAGATCCAACATTGATATATAATCTGTCCGATGACCAGATATATTCATCTGCTGAAGAAAAGTTGATTCTTGAGAAATTAAGTAAACTGAGAGTTGGATATTTCAATCAGTTTGAGTTCCAAAATGCCATTAATACGATTATGACGGCGATTGAATATTCCTTAGAACATGATTATCCATGGATGTCAAAGGAAGATGCTATAACTGCATTTAATGAAGGCAGAATTAAGTTCACATTCTGTCAGATTCCACAGTTGTTCTTGAACTTCCGTACACCTGTGAAAGATCCAAACATACTTCGTGGTGTAATCACTGGTGAAGTTGAATTGGTTGATAAGAGTGAAAAGACATATGTACCAAAGGATTATTCGGATTGCGAATATATCGATATGCCGTATGGTGTTATCTCGAAAGAAGAGGAAGACTTCTATGTTGCTGCGCATCGTCGTGGACAGTTCACTCCTCTTGGTCCAGTTATCCAGAGTCGTAACACAATCTATAATAGATTCGCTCCTACTGAAAATAATCAAAAGAAAGATAGTAAGTACTTTGGATTATGTGATAAGAATGGTGAACCAGTTGCATTCGATTGGACTCAGGAGAATGCTCATAATCGTTATGACCTGTTCAGAAAGGGTAAAACATATGACATTGACATGTTAATGGCTGATGTTAATAGAGCAAATAATGGTGTCAATAAGGAAGTAATAATGAATATGAAATCTTATTTGATGGCTATTAACTCAACTTCATTAACGCATGAAGATAAAGCAGAAGTTCAGGATGGATATCGTCAACAGAATCCAGAAGTCATCAAGACTGAACAGAGTATTCTGCAGAAGATCCAGATGAATAATTTAATTAAGTAAAGGAGGTGATAAGATGCCGATTACTGTATCAAGATATAATCATGATGCTGAATTATGGTATGAAAAGTCATGCAAAATGTTAAATATGTATGATGAAATCAGACTCATCAATTCTGAAGCATTCATGGTATTAAGAGTGATCGGAGCGATGAATCTACATTTCTATACTAATAACTTTGATGAATGTTATGATCGAGCATTAATCAAGTTATCAGAAATAGGAGATGTAGAAATACCGGTTTTAATTGAAAAACTAAAACCGGGTTATGATATGCTACGATATATATACGATAAGTTTGGTCCAGAGATACTCAATCGGTATGTTGGAGCATTTTTCAGCGCACGTTAATCAATCAATTATTACAAAGGAGAAATTNNAGGTTTAAGAGATCTCAGCCGTTATATCGCACTTTGTGTTGATGAAGACAATGATGCTAGACAGTCACACATCTTCGGTCTGGGAGATGATAGTGTCATTCTTCAGTGTTGTAATGCTGATGGTTTCTTTGGCGGCTTCACAGTGTTATTCGACTACATCGTACTCGATGAAAATTCCGACAGAGCTGAAACAATCCCATTCTCATTCGGAACATGCTATACGCCAAAGCTCAGAGATGAAGATGATGATTCTAAGGAATCACTTCACTGGACAATGTCATTATCATTCCCTAAACGTGTCGGTAACTATTGGATTACTGTACGTGGTTTTGGTGATATCACAATTGAAAATGGCTTTGATGAAGATCACTGCAGCCTTGCTTTCTCATACAGAGACAACAGTCATTCAGAAGTAAAATATAAAACATTCAACATGGAAACAGCACCATCTGATGAAGTTAAACAGTGGATGGAAGAGATGATAAAGATCTTCAAGTCAGCTCAGAAGTTCATGTGTGAACATTACAATGCAATACTCGAAAAGTATTCTGATACTTGCAAGGTTCCGAAACTTTCAAAAATCGCCGGAGATGAATGCATGATAATGCAGTTCTAATAATAAAAGTAAAAACTGGAGTAACTGAATAAGTAATATTATAAAGATACTCCAGTTTTTATAATATATTTACCCCGGGATNNAAATGCAAAACCTATTTTCCTCAGAAAAAGATAACTTGGACCCCAATTTGGGGTCCAAATGTCTTTTTATTATTTTACTTTTACATATGTATATTATTATTGTGAATATACTTAAAGTAAATTCTTTTATTAAAATGGAGGGATCAATCATGATCATTTTTAAAATAACTCAGAACCAGATAAGAAAGCTTATTGAGGATTACAGAAAAGACAATGGAAACTCATTCACTCCACCGGTGGAGTTTTTATTCGATAAATATGCAATAGAATGCCATGAACTAGCAGTAGGCGGTATTATTCAATTGCGAGTTGATCGCAAACTGTGGAAGTTTACTGCAATTATTAAAGATCGACATCAAAAACTGGTAGAATTCACGGTTGCCAATAATCCAGATGGTGCTGGATCTATTGTAGATGTCGTTGAAGGATTGCTGTATGAACAATTCTTAAATGATGAATTGCATGATCAAAAGCAACGCGATGAACGACAGATCGCGATGCAGAGATTCATAATACATCTGGTATTTGAATTTGAATTCTTTGTGATGCGCGGATTAGAACTCCGCAAAGTTACAGAGAAGGAATATGCTGGTAGGATTATGAAGCAAGAGAAAGAGAATAAAAAGAAAAACAAAACCAGAAAGTCCAGTCAGAAATTAGATACCGTAATTAATATTGATGAAATCGTAAAGTATATAAAACCAGGAGATTTCAAACGTATAATCACTGGATCATCCAGAACTTACCAGTGTGAAGACTGGGAAGTTCGAGGTCACTGGCGTCATTATAAGAATGGAAAGAAAGTCTTTATTAATTCCTATCATAAAGGAATAAAAAGGAACGAGGGAATTGAGAAAGACAAGACATACACTATTAAGATGAAAGAAGTTGATTAAATTGATTGTGTTTAAAGTAAACGCTTATCAGCGTCAGAAGATGGAAGAGTTCTATGATTATATCATGGATAATGACATCTTTGACCCTGATGATGAACATTTCTTATTTGATAAGTATATCATAGAATTCGATGGCTATGATATGCTTACCCCTAAAGCCCAAGGTGGAGCGGGTGTATTGCCAACATCAGACGAAGACTTTCAGAAGCTTGAAAAAGCAATGAAGGACTTTGATTTCAAACTCAGAGTTCGGTTGCATATCAATCGAAAAACCGATGGTTTCAAAGTTGTTTGGCATGGATTTGGATTAACTCGTCAAGACAAAAAAGAGACTGTTAAAGTCTCTTCATCATTCCATTTAAACAGCAGAGAAGATTTATCTGATGAAGCCTTGGAAAAATACATGAAAGCTGGGGAATATGATAAGATATTTACCTGGCATAGCGAAGATATAGATGAAAGTAGGGAAAAGGAACTTACCATTGGTGACAAACTTGATGAAGTAGCTCGCTGGACTAAGTTCCGATTAGCACTGGAAAAGTATACTAAGTACAACCTGGGTGCACGAGGTATAGACTATCGAGAAATAGCTAAACCGTATGAGAGACAGGACAAACTGGCGAATCCAAAGCCTAATAAAAAGACTAAGGTTAAAAAGCCAGTAGCATATACAATGATTAACTTTGATGATCTGATCGTATATGACAAACCTAAAAAGATCATCTCTGCCTTTAAAAGGAATCACATCGTTAGATGTGAGTTATGGCCTGTAAGAGGCCATTGGAGGCATTATAAGTCGGGTAAAACTGTCTTTGTGGAAGCTTTCCATAAAGGAAAGAAACGCAATGACAAAGAAGCAATAGAAGCTCTTGAAAAAGAGTATCGTATTAAGATGGAGGACTAATTATGAGCACAATTAATAAGACAGAATTTCTTGAAAACATCCTTAACCTTATGAACAACGAAGAGTTTAAAACAACACTTGAAGAACTCATCAATGAAACAAAGGAAGCCGAAGAGAAGAAAGAAGCTGAAGAAGCTCTCGCTATCGTTGAAAAGAAGCCTAATGCCTTTGAAACGATTATGAAAATAGTAAGAGACTTCTTTTGCGATATAGAGATCGAAGCTTTCGATGATGCTGATCTTAATGAAGATTCTAGGAGAGAGCTCAATCAGTACATGAAAAACAAACTGGTTGACAGTTATCAGTATACTGTCGCGCTTGACAATTATAAGATTAATCACTGGGAATACACTGTATCATTCTATTTAGATGAATGCCCGTGTGGAGACATTCTCCATTTGGCTATAGAAAACTATAGGCCAAATTCAAAACTTAAAGCTTTGGGGGCTCCACACGAGATATTCTATATAATGATAGATTTTAACAAGGATGGATCAATCCGCAAGGTTGATACACAAACAAATACCAGCATTTATTACAATGGATGGGCATATATCATTTATAGTCATGAAATCAAACATTTACTGAGCCGCTTAATATATGAAATAATGGATTCCAATATTAGCCCTAATCAGAAGCTAGATTGCGAAGAGCTGTTGAAGTTACATATTTGACATTTTCCAGGCATTTAGGCCTTTATAATAATTTTATCATCCGTAACTTTTCTAATTTAATATCATTTTATTTAATACCCCGGGTCTCCCCGGGGTATATTTTTTTATCAATAAAACGTATTTACAGAATTCAAGAATGAATAGTCACTACTATTCAATATTAATGATGATTCTTCATGTGGAGGATCTGGACGAACTTGATATTCCGGACTATTACGAACATAATCATTTGCAGAATAACCATAGTCATCGGTACCAGTCATAGTTGATACCATTGGTACTTCGGATCTACCGGTTAATTCATCAAGTAACTGTTCTTCATACATAGTCGGATGTTCATAAGGTTTCATGTTATCGATAACCCTTTCTTCCATTTCTTTTTCATATTCATGAACAGCTTCTATTGGTTTCTTGAAAGAGCATCTGCTTGTATCAATACCAAATCTGGTTAAATCGAAGCCATAATACAGTACAAAGAGAGTATGTAAGTATGCCATAACCATATCATCGTGTGCATCCTTACCAGCCTGTACTTTACCCTTGATTTTAACCAATGAAGTGATATCATTAACAAGTCCCTTGGTATAAATCAAATGACGATAATCATGTACATGTAACTTCAAGAGGTCAATCATGTTCTTACGTACCTTTGGTGTTACATAAGTACCGATATACTGCTTTGATTTAGCTTTGGATTCCATGAATTCGCCTTCATCTTCACGCATTGTTGTGGCATTCTTAGTCATATCCAATTCTGGATCATGATAGAATCTATGTTCAAGTTTTGTCTCCTGAACGAAGTCAACAATAGCTTTACCAACGGTATTTGTTTCTACACAGAAGATACCAGATGGAATCGTTTTTGCCAAGAATGTAATGATCTTCATTAAGTCAAATAAACCGATATAAGGTGATTGTAATTCAGCAACAACTTCGAGTGTATATGGATGAACAACACAAATTGCCGTGTTATCTCCATCACCACCGGCTGCAACGTCGATACCAATTAAATATGGAATATATACGTCGAAATACGGTGTATCTAATGTTAAATCACCTTGGAAGATCTTATGCTTATAGATATCAAGATGGAATATACGTACCTTTTCACGGATAGTATACTTAATAATCATCTGATTATCCGGTTCACGTGTAATTGCCTTGATATAGTCAATATCGGCCTGTAAGAAGAGTGCTACGTCACCGCCACGGAATCTATCCAAAAGAACTCCTCGACGATACTCTGCAAGTTCACCTGACTGAAGAGCACCAAGATACTGTTCACGTAACCATTTTTCTGTTTTTCTCAACTGTTTATAGTTAAATTCAATATAAACACGTGTACTCTGTGGAGCATCTATTAATGCAGGATCCTTTACAGGTACATTGATACCTGCTTCTTCATCAACAACCTTTGTTCCCTGTTCATCATCGAAACGATGTGTTGCTGTGATCAAGAAGAGGTTGATTTCAGCATCCGTAGCATCATATAATCCTTCATGGAAATGAGGAGTCATATCAATAATATGTTGAGCGGTTTTACCCGTATCAGTTTCCAAATCTCCTGGTGTTGAAGCATACATAACACATGTTCTACCATGTGTCTGTTCAGCAATTGCTCTACCTGAGAGCATAGCCGGTGTACCGCCTGAGATAACTTCATTGATGTATGGAATATATTCCCACTCATCGATGAATCCAATAAAGATAGTATCACCTCTAAGTTTATCTCGGGCTTTTTCTGGAGATTCTGCGGATGTAATTACTTTAATTGAAACACGGTGTTTGTCACGATCATCTCTGATAGATTTTACACCAGGGAGTTTTGTTTCCTCCATCCATGGATTTAAATAATCAGGTAATGCCGTTATGTAATCTCTGAAGTCGGCAGTATTCTTTAATACCTTTCCTTCATTAAGATGCATAAATGGTATAACCATTTTCTTTGCTTCGAATAAAAAAGCGTATTCAGTTAATAAAGTAATCCACGTTGTTTTGTATGTCTGTCGAGGTTGACAAACCATGAAATCGATATTTCTCATGTAGCACCAAACCATTGCACATGCCGATCTGTGTAATAAAGCTTTGAATGGTACTGGTGCACCACCTGCTGGTACACGTGCTACTTCACGGAAGAAATACCAAGGATTCTGTTTACATTCTAAAAGAACCGAACCAATTTGATTTGGATTTAAATTGGGATCGTATGGATCAATATCTTGTACCCCCGTATGGGGGTTCTTAACTTCGAGCATAAAGTAAAAGTTCTTGATACCAAGAGTTTTTAATTCATAAGCAGTTTGTAAAAATGATTCATTTTTTGTACCAAAATCATATACTTTATTACCGATCTTGATCAGTTTACTCATATCAACCATCCTTTCTATAAAAAATAAAAAAAATACAGTAAGGCCGGGGACGAACCCCGACCGATCCTGTATTTGTAAATCAGCAATACTCCTTAAGCTGCTGCAGGAGCGGGAGCACCTCAGGAAATTTATTAATTACATGGTCAACGTACCAATCCGGGATGAATTCCTGGAATAGATCAGTCTTCAAAATATTGTCGATGAAATCTGTCATGTCGACTACCCCGTTAAGATATGTCTCGTACTGCATATAGTACGAATACATTTGTAAGCAGTAAGTCAGGTCAGGAATACTGATTTTCACCTTAACGTTGTTGATCAGAATTTCCTCTTCCTCATCAATTGGTGCACCCATGGACTTCATTCCATACGCATCCGGAGTGAACTTGTAACCAAGTAACTTCAAAACTGCCTTGAGGTTATCCAATTGTGGGAATTTGTTATATCTGCCGAGATCGATCTTCTTGTCTTCAAGCTGTGACATGAGGATTGAATTCTCTTCATACTGCGAACCACGGAAGTATGTTGTAATCTTTGCAAATTCCTTTACGCCAACACCATCAAGCATATTGAGAGTATCATATTCACCAAACTTAACTGGGTTATCTGAATACTTTCTGTAGTGCTTGTTGTATTGCTTTGTTTTAACTGGTAAATCATATAATGTACATCTACCTGTTGCGATTGCAGATAATGCCTTTGAAGGTTCCTGCTTAAGACACCATGTATACTGGTATCCAATCTGGTATTCTCCTTCGAGTTCGATCCATCTGTGACGTAACTTGGTATATACTTTATATGGTTTGAGAATATCCTTGAACTTTTCATCAGCTTCAATTAAAGCATCACGAACACATACCTCATCAAGCGGTGGAATCATTACATAGATACCATTCTCAATGATATCACGATATGTGGAATTCGGTGATTCTGAATATAAGCGAGCAACTTCTGCAGATTCTCGTTTATTGAAGCAATCTAAGAAGTCAATTACGATATCCATAATCTTATCATGAGATTCACCATTCTGATGCATCTTACAGATATGCTGATGAATACGTTCTGCCTGGAATGTGATCTTAGATTCATAAGTTGCAAATGCAATGATTCTATTATTGATAGCTAATCCATTTGCAAGCATATCAATCGGTCGACCATCATCTGTTTTTGGCATCAATTCACGTGGAACTATCTTACATACAACGAACTTATTTCCGTATCTACCAACGAATTTCTGTCCGATATGTGTATCCTTTGGCTGGAGTACCCAGAAACGGATGAAGGTATCAACGATATGTTCTTTTGTTGTCCAAACTGAATTGTTGATGTACTTTTCAGCCTGCTGATAGATATCCATGAGAGCTGTATCATTCTGCATTGGATCCTGGATTATCGGATGTACATAAGCATATATCTCGTTATAATACTCTTCAATCTGACGCTTATAGAAGTTAAACTGTTCATTATCAACGTCAACGTTTGAGTATATATCGATATCTACCACTGTACCATTTGAATATTTGTTCTTATCAAGTATATGCGGTATTCTGGATTCAGATACTGATGAAAGGAATGAGTTTTCTCTGATTGAGCAAACCATACCATTCTTGATCTTTTCTCCAATATGTGGGAATGCCTGATAATCTTCATCGGATGATCCATAGTTATTGAGTAAGAAGTCATCCTTCTTAAGCTCAACATCTACCTTATCAACGAAGTTATACCTCATCATTTCAGCAGCATAATCAGAAATGATACCAGAGTCTTCAGTAAGTTCTGGTAATACTGCTAATGCCATTCTTATGTTTCGTCCTGCACAGTAGTTATCATCTACATATGATGAAGACTGTGAGACATTAAAGTCGGCTGGTAAGATGGCACCGATTTTAGTATTTGTTCGTTCGATGTTGTTATCCATGGCAAAGCCATATTTCTCCGTAAGATTTACCGCTGGTCTTACAAAGATTGCTTTGAATTTGTTTGTTCGAGTGTTTCTGAAGATGTAGCAAACTGGTGAGTGTTCACTATTCTTAAACTTCTTAAAAGCTTTCATGAATTCGAAAGTATCTCCATTCTTTCGCTCTTCAGCATTACCCACTCTGATGTTCCATGAGGAACGTTCACCAAATTCATTTTCAGCACCGGTGTACATCATCGGAAACTCTGGACTTATCAGTACAACTCGCTGAGACATATGTCTGGCTGCCATTACGGATCTAACTGTAGAGATTTTATCCGGAAATGTCATTGCAGATGGACCAAACATTGAGTAGCGAGGTACCTGCGCAGCACGTTCTTCAATGTCATTAACATTGTTCATCAACGTGGTAGCTTTACGAAGCTTCTTCTTTTCCTTTGGCTGTGATTCATTTGGTGATTTCTTTTTCATACCTATTTCCCTCCGTCATATTAAAGTTTTGACAAAACGTCAATTACATATTCCTCGCATTTCGATAATGAAATGTCTGGAACTTCTATACCATGTTCAACCTGATCGTTGTATGATTCGATATTACGAGCAATATCATTTATTGCGAACGACATCGCATGGTATATCCCTGTAATAATATACATGTCTGGCTTAATTGTTATATTAGAAACCAGTCTGTGTAAAAGATTCTCAGCATCAAAGATTTCGCATATCGGATTTTCTGTATTATAGAAAGCCTTTGTTCTACCTAAGTCTGGTAAGAAAATGGTTTGCTTAATATATTCAGCCATCTTATCTTTGCTTTTGAGTTTCTTTGATCTGAGATGATTCTTGAGATCATCCATAGTAACGTTTTCAACAACGTATTCGATGATTGGTGTGAGTATTGATAACTCCTCAAGATGACCCATTTCGATTCTTACAAAGAATCTACGGATACACCAGAATCTGAATACATCGTTTAGGATCTTCAGTATATTGTCAGGGTTTTCAAGCACCGCCATGTATAATGGTGATGATGGTTCAACGGTTTTCTTGATATCATCAATAGTAACACGCTTTTTGATACGTTCATATTCAGGAACGCAGTCGTTGAGTACACATACTGTGTAATCGTCAGGAATTATCGGGTTGCCGTTTTCATCCTTTGGATATTCTGTGTTATTCGGGATAACAATGTCGATTGGCTGTGAGACAAGTTCAATATCTGCCAACAATCCATCATACAAGTCATCATACATCTCTTGAGTGAGATAAAATGGCTTGATATAATGAAGCATTTTGATATTATTATAGTACATATCTATGAAAGCTCTTACTGCTTGAGCTTGTTTATAGATTGCAGCGAACTCATTTATTTGAGCATCTGTAAGTTTAAACATTTTTCTACCTCTTCCCTGTAATATATTTATTTATCAACATGATTTATTTTCAAAAAACTCCTCACGAATGGCGATATAATTGGTTACCAAATAATCCAATCCCTCTGATTGTATTATGATATATATGAAATCGTTTAATTGCATATTATCCATGATCTCACATCCTTTATGAACTAAATTCCTGCGAGCTCATCTGCTAATTCTTCAATATCCAAATCATCAAAGCCTCCTTGAGGATAATTCGGTTGTTGTTGATATTGAACCGGTTGATTAGGAGGAGGCTGAGGTTGATTTGCTGCTATCTGTTGTTGGGTTTGTTGTACTTGCTTATGCTTCTCGTTTAATTGTTTCACTCGAATGTCTCGAAGCCTGTGCACAAATGGCAATGGCATCTTGAACAGGATCTCAAGGGGAATTATCTTCCCCAAGATTTGTCCATATTCAATTAGTTCTGCTGCATCTCTTTCAAGTTTATTTGCGTATTGTCCAGTCTTCGAGATACCTGAAAAAGCAATGTATTTCCTATATCTGGTATCGGAATGAAGTCTGTGTGATGCTTACAACGTGGGCAGTTGATATTGTCGATCTGGAATTTAACTGGTGATGTGGATGTTCTTGACTGCTGAATGATCTTAAGAAGAACAGCTGAATCATCTGTTGAGAGAGATGTTGTGAGGATCTTTTCGATATCTTCCCAACGAGTATAACGATATTCATTTGGCTTCTTGTTTGGATCCTTATTTGGTACAATGATTGACATTGCATCGATATAAAGAGCATTAGCTGATAAGAAGTCGAATTCAGCCATTGACATATCTTCGATATCGAGGTCTGCAAGATCACCTTCTGGTCTGAATCTCTTGTAGAGATCATCGATAAGTGTGAGCTTATAGTTGATGAAGTCATATGCAGATGGTTCCTTGATATCAACGATGATGCCGGTATCTGGGAGCTTATAACGTTTGATGATATTTGATGATTCGTTGTGAATTCTGAGTGCTTCTGGACCAGTTGGTGCATTATGCACTTCATCATAGTTCTTTGGAAGAAGTTTTGGATCAACATGTACGATTTCACGTGGCTTGTACTTTACGTTGAACTTGCATTCGCACTTAGGGTTTGAACATGTAAACTGGAGATTTTCTTCTTCATCTGCTGTAGCAACGAGAAGACCCCACATAAGGAGTTCTCTGTCCTGGTACTTAGTGTGCTTGAGGAAGTCCTCAAAGTTTGCAAAGTTGCCGATCGATGGATTCTTGAGGTGGTTGTAAATTACAGACCATTTTCTGAGTTCGTTATCTGTACGAGTACCAGCTGTTGGAGCAACAAGCTTGATGAAGTCTAACCAAGCGATTGACTTCATAACAGCACGGTATGCTGATGCCGGAAGAGTAATCGGAACGTCATTTATTCCTGAATCATATGGCTTGATGATGTCTTCGATCTGTGAATTTTCAATAACTGTAGCTACCTGGAGATCCTTTTCTGAAATCTCGTTAACGATAACATCGAGAACCTTCACATTTGTCATTTCCTGTACAGCTTCACTGTCAATATTAACTGTTACATCTCCAGCTTCCTTTGGAACATTGATTGTGATCTTAGCTGGTTCTGGAACAATTGGTTCCATTGTCTTAGGATCAGGTTTCTTATTAGCATAAGCAGCATCGGGGTCTTTTTCGATTTCGATTGTCATGCCGTTATTGATATAATCTCTAGCTGGAGTACCATCCTCCATGATCCAGTTATTGATGATTGTATCTTCAAATTCTGGAGAGATTGTTTCGCCGTAGTTGTGATAAAGGTCGATGAGTTCACCCATAACCTTCATTCTGATGTCATCCGGAATGCTACCTGTGAAGAGCTTATACTTAGCAACTACGCGATTAACCATTCCAGTTACAAGACCGAGCTTATCGGCCTGGAAATCAACTTCTTCAGCCTGTTTCTTTGCGTCATGTGGCTGAGGTGGTAATGCGTTAAGTTGTGGAGCTGTTTCTTCCTGAGCAGCCTTCATAGCTTCATATTTTGCACGTCTTGCAGCTTCACGAGCAGCATCTTCCGCAGCAATTTCAGCTTCGAGATCATCGTCACCAAAATTGATATCGAGTTCTGGCTTATCTCTTTCAGCAGGCTGAATTGGTGGTTCTGAATCTTTTGGTTCTTCTATTGTTTCCGGTTCAATCGGAATTTCAACGGCTTCGCCATTAGCAGCACGATGCTTGTTGATAAGCTCATCTAATGGATCATTAAATGTCGTATTCATAATAGAAAATCTCCTTTACATAAATATATTATTTATTTGAATGAAACACATAAAGTGTTAATATATGGAGGTAGAATTATGCATGATAAAATGTTATGGAATAATGAGAATATCCAATTTATATTCCATGCTCACGTACAAGAGTACGATATGGAAGCTGCATCCGTTTCAGTTTGTGAACATGATGGTTTGTTACCACAAGAAGTGATAAATGAGCTCAAACTCATGCCAAAAGAGAAAAGAACAGTAAAAATGGGTAAACTCCAGAGAGAAGATAAGATGTTTTCTGAAAACTTATTGGCTGGAATACGCAATATGCGTAAAAAGTTCATAGAACGCAATAATCTCACTCAGGATGACATATTATCATTACATTCTGATGCTTGTATATTAAATACAAACAAAAAGATTACATCTAACATAGAAGGTGTCAACTTTCGTAAGAAAAATGAATGGAATTCTTATATTAGATATAAAGGTATAGAAATGTTCTATAAAAACGATATAAAAAACAATTATATTGACTATAAGAACGTTCCAGAGGAGCTAGTACAGCAGCATACGTTGGGTTTTAACGTATATTTGAAGCGAGTTTTCGAATATATTGAAAATTATGATGAAAATGTGTTAAAATACATATCAAGGTTCCAAAAGCAGTATCTTCAGAACAAATTACCTGAATATTTCTATCATCCATTCGGTCGAAATGGTGTGTATAAATTCAGCAATCTGGAATTAACTGCTTTTATAGCTCAATTAACGATTCAGGAGGTAAAATCATGGAAATTCAAGAACCAGAATTGATTTATGTATTGACATTCAATACCCCAGGTCATGAAAATAATACAATAACAGTGACATCACCACATATTGCGATGATTCAGAAGTTTGTCAACACTCATTTGACTCATGATGCGATGGATTATGTCAAAACATATGATATTGAACATGTTCCAGACAAAATATCCGATAGAATGGATGAAACTGACTTAAAATACTGGATTTTATCAGACAATGAAACGAATAATAATTATTCGATTCCATCATCTCAGCAACTTATTGAGATAATCGCCACTATTATATGTTCCGTGTTATCAGATATTTCACTTTTTGGTGATATCATCTCCTTAACAGAGTTTCCGATCTTTCGTGCATTAAATGATTTGATTGATGATCTGGAATTTGGTACAGTTTTGGATAATCAGTTAAGAAATGGAGCTGATGATAATACTGACAAACTGTATTATCAGATTCATAAGCATTTCAACTTCGGCGATGCACCGTATGATCCGAGTGATGAAGCAGATGGAGATGATATATGGCGAGATGATCCGCCAGCTCCGGATGATGCTGAGATTTATGATCATATGCAGAGTGAACTTAAGAAAATAACCGATAAAGAACCACTACCTTTTACTATAAAAGGATACGTTTCGGCGTTCACTAGTCTATTATTCAAACCTTCGGAGGTATAAAATGGCAAAAGCATTAACTGGTGATGAGTTAATCATCTCTCATTTACCAAAGAACTATCGATATTATGTAAAGATTAAAGATGATACGTTAGCTGATGAATTAAGTGATGATTTTGATTGGAATTTGATAGATACAATTGATAATTCTGAACTTGTTCATGAAGCGATGAATGCAAATTATAAGTATTATGAACGTACTGTAGTTGCTTCAGCAAAGAAACCAACGATTTTGGAAGATGGTGTTATCTTGTCAAAGAAGTTAGCAACCAAAACGGATAAAAAGTTGGAAAATGTAGGTGTCGGATTTTTCACATACGATGGTATACGATATGTAAGTACCAAACTCGTATATGAAAGATTCGATATCTATGAAATATTCTGTTTGATATGAGAAAAAGAACACATAATCCCAGGGCCATGTGGCCCTGGGATACATGTTCTTTTTTGGAGGTAATACTTTATGAACAACTGGTATATCAGATATTCGGAACACCCTCGTATGGGTTTGAAATATCCTTGTACTTAGTGTTGTCTGTCCAGATTCTTGAGTGATCTGCAACGTCAACTGCATGTGGCTTGATAGCATCACGCTGAACGTCACGCGGATTTGCATACATAACTGGTGCATTTCCAAGTCCAGACTGTACAGCATCGAGATATGGTCTCTCGCCGTTGTTGAACATAGCGTGGTCGATCTTTGTAGATGAAGCATCCTTGAAGAATGCATCGCCAGCACCTGGGTTGTAGTTGAGTGAGTTACCGAATACAGCAAACTGCTTAACATATCTTGACGCAAGGTCATTGATGTAAGCTGACTGTACAAACTGACAGTTGAATGTCAACTGGAGCTGCTGGAGCTGTGACTGACCCTGGTTGTTTGAGTTGAAGATATCATTACCAACCTTTGTAGCTGGAGTACAGCCAAGGGCAGCAATAGCAGCTTCTACACGAGCACCAGATCTGTCAAGAGCAATGAGCAAGAATTCTGCAACTTCCCAAGCTGGAGATGGTTCAAGAGCGATGCTTGATTCATTCTCGTTAGGAGCGAAGATTCTGTGCGGTACATTGCTTTCGTCAACTGAACCAGCAACAAGGCCATGGTATGTTGTCAAACCAGTGATCTGGTCTGCAATACCGTCAACCCACATGTTGTGGATGTTAGCCATTGGTCTACCAACGAGTTCAGGAACTGCGATGGTGAGCTGCTGACCCTGCTGTGTATTCTGTGTTGTTGGAATCGGAATTGTTCTACCAGCAAAACCACCCTGGAGCTGTGTTGTACCAAGCTGTGCATCACCGATGTTTGCAGTGATACCCATGTTGTAGTATTCGATGATCTTCTTATATGTTCCGAAAGGTGATCTCGGATCGTATGCATTCTTTGGTGAGAAATAGTGCATAAGGAAGAATGGTCCTCTATACATTACACAAATAACTCTGTTTGTGGTTTCTGGGTTAAGTGATCGGAGAGTATGGATGTCAGGTGTGAGACCACCTAACATACCAGTATACTGTGACAAGTCACCGTTGTACTCTCTGATACCGCTTTGAAACGATATAGCCATAACTGCGTTCTCCTTTCTTAGTTATTACTCGCGTGCATTAACGTTAACAATGATCGGAACTCTGAGGATGAGGCCGCGGAATGTTACTTCGCAATAGCATACGAGGATGTCAGCACCGTCGATGTTCTGATCTCTTTCGAATCTGATATCAAGAGCATCAACATAGTTACCTACCCAGTTTGTGAAGAGGTTGTTAACTTCATCTGAGAGGGTCTTAAGTACTGAGTCTGAGTTGTACTCGAGGAGATAGCTGTCGATCTTTTCCTGGAGGAGGTAGATAAGACGTGAGAGTGTTCTCATGTTGTTCTCCTGGAGGAGGTCTGAAGTTTCGCTGTCTCTGTAGAGAGTGATCTGCTGTCTTCTTTCGAGTGAACCATCTCTCTGCATGATCCATGTGTTACCACCGGACAGATAGTAGTTCTCTCTCTTAGCCCAATCTGTTGTATCGAGATCTGGGAAGAATTCAGAGTATCTTTCCTTCGGAATAGCTGTTGTCTTACCAGCATATGGCTTGTTGAAGCCAGCGATGTTGATATGACGGAAGATATCTTCAGCGATGTGCTTTACAAATGTATATGAAAGACCGGTTGCTCTTTCTACGAAGCCACCGATATCCCAGATAGCATTTGGATTTGAGAATCTCTTAAGGAATGACTCTCTAACGAGTGTTGTTGTGTCAGCATCTGTAACACCAGAGTCGAAGTAAACTTGGAATCCTGAACCAGGACCAATTGGTCTCTTGTCTTCTGGAATGCCGTCATAACATCTCTGGATCATAAGATCGTACATTGCCTGCTTAACGTCGATATCAACAGATACACCGATGTTGTCGATTGTATTTGGATAGAGGATAACCTGTGACTTTTCTTCATCTGTGAAGATGATTGAAGCGTTGATGATATCCGCTGGACGGTAAGAAGTAATGTTACCTGTCATTACTGATCCTACGAGAGTATTGTAGCCGCCGTCGAACATGAACTTAGCTGGAACTCTTGTTGGTGAGAGAATTCTTCTGTCGAAGTTTTCTGAACCACGGAGAGCCTGAACGAGGAGTGCAGAGTACTGCCACTTATATTCGATAGAGTCTGGTGAGAGAGTATCGAAGAAGCCAGCAGAACCACCAGAAAGTGACATGCCGTTTGAAGATGCCGGGTTATCACCCTGATCTGAGCTGTAATAGTTCTTCGGGATCTTTGAATGTGTATTGAGAGCTGCGTAGAGTGTATTGAATGAGCCAGATACAACATATCTGTCGATCTTTGCAGGCTTACCATCAACTACTACGAATTCAGCGAGGCTTACTGTAGCATTTGCACCTTCGCCACCAGCTGTAACTGATGGGTACTGGAGAGTGATAGTAGCTGGAACATCACTTACTGCAACATTAGTTGTTTCGTAAGCGTCAGCACCATCAATTCTTAAACCTCTGATTGCACCAGCAGCATCAACCGCAGTAACGACAACTGGTGTCTTTCTGTCAGCCTGTACCTGGAGGTAGTACTTATTAGCTTCCCATGTAGGAACTGGATCAGATGTAGTAACCTTAACCCATTCATGCTCTGGATCTTCTGTGTTGTGTGTATAGTAGTTTGTATTGTATACAGTTGACCAGTTTTCTGGTTCTTCGGTTGTGAGCTCGTAATCTGTAACATTGCTGTCGATGATTGCATAGAGCTTTTCGCCAACTGAGTATCCAGTACCACCTGCTACGATGTCGAATCTGTTAGCCTTCCATGTATCGATATTTCCAGCTTCGAAGAGTACTGTATCGTAGTATGTTCCAGAAATGTTCTTGTGTGCGATTTCTGTTGGAACTGCACCTACGCGCATACCTGTAAGTCTGAGAACCTTGATACGATGTGTTGAGATCGGATCATCACTATCACTTGCAACTCTGTCATATGAGTTAACATATGCTGTTGGAAGTGTATCTGCTTCTGCACCAGCTGAGTCAACGATTGTTGAGCCAACTCTGTTCCAGCAGTTTGAATGTGCTGGTTCGAAACCGAATGCATTACCAGTACCTGTTGTCTTAGAAGCGTGCTTCTCTCTGTCGAACATGTTGTAGTAGTCGGCGAAAGAGTAACGAACGAGAGTATAGTGATCTGCCGCTGTTGTAAGGTTTGTTGTTGGAATACCACCTTCGAGTGGGAATACAACAGCATATACATAGAACTTTGTAAGGTCTGATCTGTCAGCTGCAATAACGATATCCAAATTTGAAACATTACCAGCGAGGATAGCGTTTCTGATATCATCAGAAGTTAACTGATCATGTGTTGTTTCTGTATATGCAGCGAGCTGCTGACCTACCTTAGCACCAGTCATCTTGTATGTGATGAGCTTAACAACTCTTGATGAATCTGCAGCTGTAAGAGATTCTGTTGGGAGACCCCAAGCATTGTTCTTCTTAACGAGCTTGTAGATGTTCGGCATAGCCATTGATGTAACCATACCTGTGTACTGGTTAACAGCTGTGATGATTGAAAGTCTTGGTCTGAGAATTGATCCTGAGCTTGATGGTGTTACGAAGATATCGCCAACGAAAACTTCTGAGCTTGGGTTCTCAACGCCGAGAGTTTCTGAAATAAGTCTTGCTTGAACCTTCTTAGGCTGTTCTGTAACAGATGAATCTGATGACTTGATGTCATAGAGGATGTTTGAAGCATTGAGCTTAGGAAGTTCTGATGTTTCCATATCTACAACGTAGAATGGGAGTGTAACATCTGTAGATGAACCGTTGAAGATGTACTTACCGAAGATCATATCGAAGATATTGACATTCATTGAGTTGTACATTGCAACTTCTTCATCTGTAGCTTCGCCGTTATCGATCTTTTCCTTGAACCAGTCATGCCAGATCTTGTAAACTTCTTCAACAACTGATTCATTTACGTAAGGAACAACGATTGATGAACCAGGAACTCTGTTTGAGATAACTGTGTTTACAGAATCAACGGCATTTGTTGTATCGATAGCACCAACATTTGTATTTACGAGAGAAGCAGTAAATCTTTCGATAACACCTGACGTTCTCTTGTCAACTGTGATGAACTGATACTTGACATTTGATGGTCTCTTAGCCTGTGAAACAGGGTTGATCATCATAGCCATGTTGTTGTAGATGTCGCTTCGACCAGCTGAGATAAAGTTGATGAATGCTCTCTGTGCCCAGGTTTCATTTGAACCAGCATCCTGATAGGATTCGCTGTAGTAACCCTTAACGAGTGCTTCATTAAGACGTGCTGTATTCTTAAAGCTGTCTCTTGGAATAGATTCAGCCCAATCTTTTACCTTGAATCTTACGTGAAGTGAGTTATCAGTAGGATCCTGTCTCCACTGAACAACGAGTGAAACAGCTGCAAAAGTAGCATCTGGTGGAGTAATACGCATGAATTGTACAGGTACTTCCTGATTGATAAGATCCATAGCATATGTTACACCCTGGCCATACTTTCTTACATCAGCAGGTGTAAGATTGTTGAGGCCAAATGCTGTACCAGCTACATCCGAACGAGTAAGTGAGATAATCTTGTTATCTTCACCCATCGGTGCACCTGTTACAACCAATGTAGACAGTAATGACGGATCATTAGCTGTTGTTACATTAGCTTCAACAGTTCTAGCTGAGTTATCAATAATATGAACTACACTGTGTGGAAATGAGTATTTTAATGCATATTTTTGATTTATCATATCTAGACTCTCCTTTTCTATAATTTAATGTAATTGCCGTTTTCGCATCATAAGAATCGCTATTATGATTATGATTACCACAATTTATTATTTGGTATTTATTTATGCAATAAGGGAGGCTTTCGCCTCCCTTTTTCGCATAAAATTCATTTATCCAATATCAATTGGTATGTAAACATCTCCGGTTAAGCATCTTAAAAAATCTTCAGTATGTGCTACTAACATATTCTTTATTAAATTATCTTTTGATAATTCAAAACCTAATTCAACATTTTGATCTTTTAAGATACTTATAATATCATCGATCTTTTCATTAAAGCTTAATAATTTGATTGGTGTTAATGGTCTCTGAAATACTACTTGCTCAGAGTCCAAATTCGGAGCTTTCACTTTGAGGTACTTGATCATCATTTTCCTGTCCCTCCGTTTTCAGCTGATATGTTACTAAGAATTCATCTGTAGCTATACCAGCTTCTCTGTCGATCTGTGTGATTCGTGCAGTTGGGTTCGGATAATCAGGGATCAATGTTCCATCAGATGCATATGTCTCATAAGAGATTTCAGAATCTGTAGCTCCTACCTTGACATATGTTGTTGGCTTCATTGTTTCAAATCTTGTTGGATTATTAGCATCCCCAATTTCCATCATAGAATCAAGGAAGTTTCCTGCTTGTTCAGCATCCATCGCAGCTGATTCAGTTGGATTTGAATAAGCTGGTTGAACTGCTGCCGGCGCAAGAGTTGCTGATTCAAAGATGTTATCAATAATCGATTTACCGATATCATATGCCGATCCCATTGTTGGTGCTCCATTAGCTCCAACAGCGCCAGTCTTGTTCTTGATGTCAGTCTGCTCAAGCTGATATTGCTTGATACGAGTATCTGCGATATTCTTCTTGATGTTGATCTGTTCCTTCTGGATATTTGCAACCGCAGTACGTGCAGCTGTAACTGCCTGCATTGCTTCGATATCTTCTTCTGTCAAGCCCATCTTACCTCTTTCATTAAGAGATTCTCTTAAACGTGTTTCAAACAGCTTAACGATCTTGAGCTGATCCTGCTGAAGAGCACGCAAAGCCTGGATATCAGAATTGTATATCTTATTCGGATCGATCTTGTTGACTGGCTGGAATGCAACAATTTCTTCAACATTCTGCATGAACATTGAAGATGAATTCCAATGTCCTTCATAAGGTGAAATGTATCCACCTACATTAGAATTCATAAACACCTGGTTTTGACGAGCCGCATTATAATGTTTCTCCCAATCCCAATGACACTCTGAATCAGGTATACCAAGTGGATGGAATGGTGTGGCAGCTCCCTCACCAATGTGATCAGAAGCTTGTGGAATTGTAGCCCCTGTCTGAATAAGTGAGTCTAGTATACTCATAAGCATTTCTCCTATCTGTGTTTAATCTTTCTTTATGTACCATTGACATATACATTTATGACAATTCCCGTCACATTCACATTCTGGAATTATTTCTCCTGTGATTAATTGCATAATACAAGCATCATCAGTGTTTAGTTCACAATTCGAAAGATTATTGGATATTTTCATCAATGTGTCTATAAGACGCATCTCTATCATTAATGACGGACTAATTTTATGTTTTTTCTCTTCCTTGATATTATCCCATGATTCAATAGTATCATCATCTAAAACAAACTTAGCCATTGTAAATTCCTCCCCAATATTCATTATAACTTAATTATGATGCCTTATCATCCTCTAAAGCTCCCTTGCTTAAGCCAAATAAACCGCCAAGACACTCAATTTCTATAGTAAATGGTGTAGTAGCTTCCGGTTTAATATTATAGATCTTAGAGTACATGAGTTTTGTTGCTTGTTCATTCGCTTCATCTGACCAAATACCAACTGATTTAACCGTATCACCATCGTAGTCACCACCGATTGCTTTAAGACGTGAGTTTGAAGGTGTCAATGTATCTGCAAAGAAGCGAGATACTTGATTGTGGTCTAAATCAAAATTAATAATTGGATAATAATTGAAATTCTCCCCACGGAATTGGATTTTTGTCGTTTTTACCGTCGAAAGTATGTGTACTTTAGTAAAGAAAGCACCCAAATAGTCACCGATTGGGTATCGAACGGTATAAACCGTTCTATCAGCGTCAACAATCGCTGTTTTGCAGCATAAATAGCACAAATCAGTGAGTGTGAAGTCTCGAGTAACCATTTGATTGGTCTTTAAGTCCAAATATTCCATTTGTAACGGAATTTTGTTCTCTGGATCGAGATAAATTCGACGGAAACGTGATCCTGGGTTGTACATATAGATTCTTAAGAGGTCATCTATCATCTTTTCATCATAAATGTTCTTCAAATTCTGTTCAACAACCTCATATTTACGTGGATGGATGTCCTGAATGTTAGAAAATGAGAAAAATTGTCTCATTTCGAACTTGATAAGAGGATTAAACAGTGTACAACACGTATGAAGAGGATAACCAGTCTTAAAAATACCGATTTCACAGTCATCATCATAGCGTGGAGCCGAGATAACGTTACGTGCAGGGAACGTTGTGTTCTTAGCAAGCAGCTGTCTTTGGAAAAATCCGTTTTTACCACCGGTATAATTGTTTATAAATGTCCAAAGATTGATTACAGCATCTTGGAATTTATTGTAAAGCTGATAAACGTCGGTTGCTGTGGTATGAGCAAGTACAGATTTCATGTTTATAATGTGAATGTACATGGAATTTAACTCACTTTTTACCTGTTTACCATTACGAGTACCCACTTTACGAAGTTCAGGTGGTAAAACATAAATCTTATCATTGAAAAGTAGTCTTTTTGGACACTTTGTCAAGATATCAAGAACATAATCTGAACGAGAATTGATATTCTTCTTAATATCAATCTTTTCCCAGATATTATAGAGGTCTTTTAAACCACAATACTTACCGCCTGCATCAGCCACGAGTACACCTTCAGATGTAAGATTGCATCGAACTTCACCGTATGCAAGTTTTCTGATGATACCTCCAGAACGAGTGATGATATTCTTCGCAACATGCGGATTGAATACATGTATTGGTAACTTTATATATGCACATGTATACTTTCTATCTTCAGTAGTTTGTCCGAAAATCTCTTCAGAAAATAAACCTTGTGGATTGAATGCATTCAAGTTTTGTGACTTATAGATCTGACCAGATGTAACCTCTTTCATGTCATTGATCTTTATATCTTGATCTATGTCATATAATTCTAGAATCTCCATAAGATCATTCCTTTCTTATAAAATTATTAAAACGTTTTAAAAAAGAATTACCGGCCCAATAAAGGGCCGGGATAGAAGAAAAGATACCATTTGTACAACACCACTATAGCTTGTGGTGTTGTATCCATCGTTTAAAATGCACAAAGCGCAAATTAGAAAAAAGAATAATGTTTGAGAACTTTAATCCAATGAGACACTCAAATTGGATTACAAATAAGTAGTTTTGTATACATATATTATTTTTTGAATGGAGAGAAACTATTCAAAAAACTATAAGGAGGAAAATAGTTTATGGCAAATGTCAAATTGGGAAAAGACGATGAAATGACCATTATCAAAAATGACTTGAAAAAGATAATGGCTCGTCCAACTATGTATATCTCATCTTTAGGATCAGCTGGTGTACTGCATCTGTGTAAGGAGATCATAGATAACAACCGAGATGAGTGTTACAAAAAGGAATCACCGGGAGATACTATTTATATTGAAATCACAGACAAATACATTTGTTCACGAGATAACGGCAGAGGAATTCCGACTCATTTAGTTCGTGAAGTTCATGAAACATTACAGGCTGGATCTAACATGACTCGAGCTGGTGGTGAAACTGCGGGTGAAAATGGTACTGGTACTTCAACTTATACCGCGATGGCAAGAAGACTTGAAGTAACTTCATTAAGACCTCAGGAACAGAAGAAATGTTATCTGGTATATGAGAACGGTGAACTTAAGACAGAAAAGATCGAAAAGTATACTGGTACAGAACATGGTATGATTACCAAGTTTTGGCCAAGTAAAAAGATCATGGGTGTTGATGAAATTCCGGTTGATGATCTCATTAACTGGTTACAAGATTTCAGATATACTCTTCCACAGTCAATTCATATGACATATAACTATGACGGAAAAGATAATAAAATCGTCCATATTCCATTGAACTGTTACTTTGATGAATTCATCAAGGGTGAACAGAGAATGTCAACTGTATTAACAGTTTTGGCTCATGGCGATTTGGATGAAATTATCATGGATAAGAAATATAAGAGACGTTTCGATATTGAAGCTTGTCTGGTGTATTCTGATCCACAGTACAAAGGTGAAGCCATTACTAAATCATGGATGAACATGATTTATACACCACAGAATGGTTCACATGTTGATGGCTTACTGAATGGCTTCTCTCGATATATAATAGAACAAGCTATCAAGAAAAATAAGAAACTGGCTTCTGAAGATTTAAAGAGAGATATCTTAACAAATCTTCATGTCGTTGTTCGAGCTACAAGTAATATGGCTCATATGTTCTCATCACAGGCTAAACATACAGTATTCAATAAAGCATTGAAAGCTGCAATCACAGATGAGTCATATGAGAAGATGAAGAAGCTTGCAACAGATGCTGTTGATAATGCAATTTATAAAGCATTAAAGACAACATCATCTCATGTATTGAGTGAGTTTGTAGATATCTGTATCGCAAATAACCGTGTTCGCCGTGAAGGTGAAAAGGCTCGTGATATTAGTAAACTTACAAAGGAAAAGAAGACTTGGTCAAAACCAGACTCATTCTTCCCATGTTCATCGGCGAATACTGTAGAAGGTAAAGAATTATTCCTTGTTGAAGGTTTGTCTGCTGGCGGTGGCTTACGTGCAGCTCGTGATGCTACATATCAAGCCATCTTAGCATTCAGAGGTAAATCTCCAAACGTTTGGGATCTGGATATTAATGAAGCATTAAAATCACTTCCGTGGTTAAACCTTGTCAAGATCCTTGGATGCGGTATTGGTGAACACTTCAACATCAATAAATTGAATTATGACAAAATTATAATAGCGACAGACGCTGATATCGATGGATATCACATCAGAACTCTGTTCTTAATATTCTTCTATAAGTTCTTACCTGAAATAGTCAGAGCAGGAAAATTGTATGTTGCAGAACCTCCGCTCTACCAGCTGACTAAAGACAAGAAGTATATTTATGTTGCTAGTCAGAAAGAATACATTGATGAATGTATCAAATCAGTAAGTAATATAGAGATTGAATTCCCAATGGTGGGATAATTTAAAATAATATGAAATTTGGGGTGGTATATCCACCCCAAACACATATTATTTTCATGATAAAAAGAACTATCTCTATATACCCATTCGCTCGTTTAGGGAGGAATAGTTATGTTAAAATTTATGAGAAAGAAGTGTGCCGCAGACAAGTTCGAGGATCTGGGGTTTAAGAAAGATGAATCGCCTCCTGCAGATCATGTTGTGTATCGACGGGAAATAAAATCATCATCAAAAATGGTATCAAAAGTTACAGAAGTAATTGAATTCTTTAAGGAAAAAGATGATTGGAAGTGTGGTACATGGCGAGATTATAAGCTAAAATATGATGGGGTGAAACATGTTCGAAATAAAGCAAAAGAATATAGTATATCCGAAAACTTTAGAATGTTCGAAGCTCCCGATGAATCGACATTTGAGGTAATGTGCATGCAATTACATGAATTGCGTGGAAAAGATAAAAAGAAGTAAGGTTGGTATAATTTATGAAGGGAAATATAAAACAATTTGTGGAAGAAGCTTTTGATTACTATGAAATCTTGACTGAGTGTGCTTTGAATAGATCAGTTGATATGTATCTTTTAGAATATATAGCCGATGGATTATCCAAGTACAAAGGTGTCGAAGGATTCATTAAGAATGTTGATAAATGGATCCGCAGCTTATGTAAAATCTATAATGAAATTGGATTTAATGATGACACTCATACGGTTCATGCAGTAATCGATTTACATGACCAACTTATCGTAATAGATCATCGTTTATATGCTGACTTAAAGCCGATTATAGATATCATTGACAAATATGGTTTACTTATTAAATATAATGAAAAAGGTTCAAAAGCATCCTGTACAACCACATTGTCAAAGTTCTTTGAATATATCCAGAAATGTTATCCAAAGATAGATGAACGATACAAAGGTCTTGGAGCATCAGAAGATGATGTATCAAGAAAGATCATCATGGAACCAAGTACCAGAAGATTGATTCAGGTTAATATGGATGACCCAAATACTGAGATCCGTCTTGGTATATTAACTGGTGAAGGAAAATATAATAAGATTGGCAGAAAAGAGTTACTTGGTAACTTCAAGTTTGATAAGACGATGATTGATAACTAATTATGATGAGGAGGAAATAGGATGTTTAAACTTAATTTCAACACAGCTACTGATGTGGCTGAAACAGAAATCCCTGAATTAGAGGGTATTCAGGAAATCACCGATCCAAATGAAATTCTTGAATTATTGGGAGATACTATAGTACTCAATAAGTATAAGAATGCATCATTCGAGTATCTTGTAAAGAAAGTCGTTGATATCGCTGCGTTATGTTGGAATAATCGTACACCAGGTGGGCAGAAGCTTCAGCATACGATGATCCCATATAAGATCGATGAAAACGATGAAGTTACTCGTACGGCTCCGTTAAATAAGTTCATGATGGACTTAGTATTCTTAGAGCCTTTAATGGATTACATCGATAAAGTCAATATCGATGATTACATAATAACAGATGATTTCCTCTCTGCAAAGCGTAGAGGAGAAATCCATAATAATACAGCTAAAACTCTTATGGAGTTTGGTCATTCATTTAATGAAGTAAAAACTATCTCTGCTCAAGTATCTTTGCACTTGAAAGAACTTCTGTTGATATTCGCAAATGCAGATGCAAAGATATTCACAGCAGACAATCTGTTCCTTGATCATTATAAAGAATCTGAAATCATTCGTGAGATCAACAACGTTGAATATGGTCCAGAAATGCAGACTAAGGACATCGTTGAAGAGAATGCTAGATTGTATAAGATTCTTGAAGCTGAAATGATTAAGAGAGGTAATCCGTTCTTCGTATTCAATAAGTATACAAAGATCGTTAAGCCAAAGCAAATGGAGGAGTGTTACATTAACTTCTCCCAGATTCCTGATGGTAAGGATATCGTTCCAGTTATCATGAATGGTAATGGCTTCAAAGCAGGATACTCAACAGTACCGATTTTGTATGCTGGTGCAATTGCTGCGAGAGTTCCAGATATCATGAACCATGAATACATGGGTATGACTGGATACTTCGGTAGAAACTTGTGGATCCTGACTTATGGTACAATCTCAAATAAAGTTTGGGATTGTGGATCAAAGCATAAGCTTCCATGTGTAATCGATGAAATGGAACTCAAGATGAAGCATGGCAGATACTATTCTGAAACTAAGGATGATCCGAGATTAAAAGTTCTTAAGGAAACAGATAAGCATCTCATTGGTAAAACATTATGGTTCAGATCACCATGTACATGTAACCTGAATGAGGATGTTTGCCATGTTTGCTATGGTACTGTCGCTTTAAGAGTTGGCGATCTCAAGGGTGGTTTCTTATACACAACTCAGAAGATGACTGCAGAAGTTGGACAGAAAGTATTATCTGCAAAACATCTGTTGAAAGCCGATGCAGAAAAGGTTGAATTCACAGGTGATTATAGCACATACTTCAGTGTCGATTCTTCAATGCTCATGGTTACAGATGACAAACGTTTCATCATTAGAATCAAGGAAGATGATTTCGATAACATGGGTGAGTCATTAACATTCTATGTTGGTCCTGATAAGAAGCCAATCACTATCTCAAACTATTCTTCAATCTTCATTCCTGATGAAGTTATGAATGCAATGAAAGATGAGGTAATTGATGATGTCAACTATAAGACTATTATATCTCATAAGGTAATTGATTTGAATAATGGTGTAATGTGTCATATCACTCCAATAAATATCATGATGACTGAGAAATACTTCAACATCATGAGATTATTTGAGAATAACATTTCTAAGTTCGATAATATTGAAAGTGTTATCAGGACATTAACAGAAATGCTTTATGGTACAATCTCATTGTTATCAGTTCATGGTGAAGTTATATTATCACATCTTATTCGTGATGCAAATAATAGATTACTTCGTCCGAACTGGTGTCAGGATGAAATGCCTGAATATGTAATGCTTAATCTTAAGACTGCGCTTAAGAATATAGAATCAGTTACTACTGCTATGTCATTCCAGGAAATTAAGCATCATCTGTTGGCTAGAATCTTTGATGAAAGAAACAAGATCAAGAGAACTGGTCCTTCTGGATTCACAGATTATACATTTGGCTTTGAAACTTTATAATGGAGGAATAGTGTATGAAACCGTATTCTTCTGGTGTATTAAGTGGAGCTTTAAAGCCAAAATACAGAGTTATATCTAACTTACTCGGTGAAGGATATGATCCAGTCAATGGGCTGGACATCTTCATCGATTTAAATACTTTACTAAATAACTTGTCTACAAGTAGCAAGTATATGGCATCATTAGTATTCTTTCAGGATGCAGAAAAGGATCTTATATCCACGATTCTGTATACCTACAAACATTGGAAAGATTATGCTCGAAGAACATTCGAGAATCGAGATGTTCGAATATTCATGATGGCAAATAATATGGATATGGAATTATTGGACGAAACTTCAACTTTGAAAAGCTATCTGGTACCTATGATGAATAAGTACAGACAAAGTAGATTTTCACAGCTAAAAGCTTTCTGGAACACTGCAATCAAAACTGTTGCAGTTGTTCTGAAATATATTCCTAATTCATATTTCATTGACTGTAACCGTTTTGACTCTCTGGTGTTCCCAGAAGTCATTAACGGAAACAGCAACAGAGATAAGATAATTATCACAGCAAATTCTCTAATGACAAACTACACATACATGCCGCGTTCATTCGTAATGTACTCAAGATTCTCTACACAGGGAATTTCACAGTTAAGTGATCCAATCATGATCGTTCAGAGTATATCGAAAATCGACGATCCGATCATGTCAACATTCTGTCAGAATAGAGTATTCTACAATTTGTTGAATGCAATAATTGGTGATTTTGAACGAGGTATCATTGGATTGTCTCAGATGGGTATCACATCATTCGCAACGGATCTTTTGAGAGCTGTTGAGAAACGTGAGATCCCTCATAATCCAATGAATGTAGAATCAGTAATAAACGTAATACAACCACAGTTTCAGCCTTATGTGAAACAAGCTTATCCATTAATTGATATTCCAACACACGCATCAATGGTAAAACAGTCAAATATCGAACGCTTGAAAGCTACAATGATAGATCAAATTGATATCGATGGTTTACAATCATTATCAATAGATGGATTAAATCTACTTGAACTACTGTAATATTAGTGGGGTGGATACCACCCCACTAATCTATTATTTATGATTTGTACAGGTATATTATTAATATGAATGAAGAAACCCTATATTCAAACATTAAGGAGGACTTACTATGGAAACAGAAGCAAACACAAAGGTTTACGAGATCAAGAAAAAGATCAATCAGGCCTTAGAGGAACAATTCAGTTCTGAAACAAAAGTGTATCACCCGATCAATGAGTCGGAACCGGCGAAACCAGTAGTAATTAAGCCAATATTACCTGTATCAAAAACAGTAACAAGAAAGGAGGACAAGATCACAGTCTTAAAACACAAGAGGAAGTTCAATTTCCTTGAATGGATCGATGATCATTCTTGGAAAATGGCAATTATGATACCACTATGTTTCATCATTTTGATGAGTCTGGTAGCATTAATAAAATAGCAAGGAGAATGAAATGGGATTTTGGTTAATGAATTTAGAAGCAAAGGACAATGAAGAAGTGGAAGTAAACATCGAGGACATATTCGAAAAACAGAAACTCGAAGAGAGCTATGTCGAGCTCTTTAATAGGTGCAAAGATGCAAAAGCCTTTAAAACAGAATACAAAAAGGCTTTTAAATTATTGGATGATAACGGGAGTTACGCAACACTCCCAGTGCTATGGAAAGCAGCTAAAAAGGTAGCTGTGCACCACGGTTGGTCAATGTAAAATAGAGGCCGGGAGTATTACTCCCGGTCTTTTTAATTTTGGAGGTAATTTTTATTATGGGAAACTTACTAATATTAGTATCAGGAATGATAATGTTAGCAACACATCACAATCCAAAACTAGTCAAACCAAGAAGACCAAATCCTCTTGTAAGAGGAATCATTGAACTCGGAGCTTATGCTTTTGCAGCATGGAGCTTCATCTTATTTGTTAGAATGAAAATGATAGAAATAGGTTTAGGAGGNNCTGTAATAAGAAGAAGCCATCACTGGCTAAAAGAATTCTAACACCAATCGCTGTAATGGTTGGTACAGAACTTATCAAGGAACCGGCTAAGAAATTTTTCACTGAATTTGTTAAATCAAATATGGTGAAAACATTCTATATCGAACCGATCTGTGGTGATCTTATTGATTGGCTTAAAGATAATTTTAAACATTTTCCAATCAGATTAACATCAACTTGTTCGATTGAAAAAGATGCCCTTGAATATGAAGAGCTTGATATGTATACTCCTTATGATTGTATAGAACAGCATATTGTTGACTATGCAATCATTGAGGGGATTCCTTGTAAGATAGTGGCTAGATCAGTAAAGACCACTAGTGAATCGTGTTCAACAGATACTACGATCTCAACCATTAATATCAATGGATGGCCGGAAAAACTGCGGGCAATTATTACCAGAGAAGCACAAGAAGGTTCAAACCGTCACCGAGTAAAAGAAGCTAAAATTATGAAAGTTATTGATCAGCATACTGCTCGATGGGTTGATTCATTTAAAAGAAGCTTCGACGATGTCTTTGTTCCAGCTGATATTAAAAACCAAATAACTTCTGCTTTAGATCATTTTATAGGTAATGCAGATTGGTACATCAAAAACAAGATCCCATATCATTTTGGGATTATGTTACATGGATCCCCGGGTACTGGCAAAACCAGTATAGCTCAGGCTATCGCAACATATACAAAGGCTACGATGTATGTTGTATCTGGTGATGACGTGTTAAAGCTTCCATCAATGATTAATAATGGTAGGGTCATTAATACAATTGGTCTGACAAAGAATGATTTCAATATCATTCTTATTGAAGATATCGATTGTGGATTAAGTTATAAATCATTATATGCAAGAGGTTCTCGTGGTGGAGTTTGGGCAACCGACTGGGATGATGAAGATAGTTTAGATAAATTCAAGGACAATAATGGCTTAGCAACTGTCTTAAATATTATCGATGGTATCGGAGCTCCTCGTAATACGATCTTCATATTTACCACAAATAATATTGAAGATCTTGACCCAGCATTGATTCGTCCAGGTCGAATCGATTTGTCACTGGAGATCAAGCCAGTATGTGTTGAAACATTTAAGGAGTTTATGATTCACCATTTCGGTGAAGACGTAAAGCTTCCTAAGAACCTGAAGATTCGTGAAGGTGTAACCTTTGCAGATATCCAGGTAAAGGTCATGTCTGGTATGTCCGCAAAAGATATAATCGATTATGTCAAGGATAACACTAAAAAGTATTCAGGTGTACCAGTTAAGTTTGGCGAAATTGAGCCGGAGAAGGAAGTATGTGATATCGTTGTGGATGGTGTAAAGATACCAAATCCATATTCAGGATATGCAGATCAGTACTTCAGGAAGTCTACTATCAGCAATATCAAAGACCCAGAGCTGTATGAAAAGCTCAGAGCATGGATGATTATCTATGCTGCAAATAAGCTTGGTACTGATGACATAGATGAAATAACCAAATATATTTCTGACACAATATGGCTCTGGTTTGATAAAGCCGTAATCGCTTATGTGTTAAAGAATAATCCATTTAAGAAATTTGATAAACACAATATGGAGGAATAACGATGGGAGTATTCAAAGAAAAGAAGTTACATGTTGCAGGAATAATAGCATCCGAATACATGGAAATGAATAAATTGAAACGCATGGTGGATAATCCACCACGCGGAGGTGAAGAATCATATGAATGGTTCTGCGACTTATTAGATCAAATAAAACGCAAAGATTTCGATCCAAAAGTACGTGATGAAATTCATCAAAATGTAATCCGTATTATCGGATCCCGAATCACTGAACACGAAGAATCAATTGAAAAGTTAATAACGGCTAATTCGACATATATCGGATATTAATCAGGAGGATATGAAATGAAAAGATTCTTTGGTATGATAAAAGCATCAGAAGTTGAGAAGGAAAAAGTCTACAGATCAGAAAACAGTGGAAAAATAATTGTTCAGGCTGCACCAGGTGGCTGGACCATTATCTGGTCAGATGGTGGTAGTGACCACAAAGATTATGATACTCCTAATAGAACCACTGAAGAAAACTTCCAGGAAGCATTAAACTTGCTGGAAAGTTACTTCCCTGGTATTGCTGGGAATGATCTGGCTTGCAGAAATGAGCTGGACAATTATAAGGAAAATCAGAGACCGAAGTTTGAAGAACTGGTTAAACAGGTTTTATATCGTTTAAACAGAGATCTCGATGTAATGTATGCATTCTTTGAAGAATTCCCTAGCGTGGAAGAATTCCGCAAGAAACAGGAAACAGAAAATGTATATACCTCTTATGAAAATGAAGGGGTACTAACAACCCAGAAATATAATATTACGCGAACAATAATGAAATCTCTGGGAAAAGAAGAATTCATTAAGAAATTAGAAACGGCATTTAATGATGTCTTTGATAAAGCTCATGTGAATGCGCGTTGGAGATCTAACGATTTAGATTATTTAATATGCAGCTTACATGATGCAATCAGGTACTATGACATGTATCCTGCTAGTACTGCTATAAAATTATCATTCCATGATAAATTCGGTGCAGGCCCACTCGATGTTATTAGTGGAGCGGTAAACTCAGTCATCCACGACTGTACTAATGAGCTTGAAAGAGAAGGTCANNACTAGATCGCTCGTCGGCAGCGTCAGATGTGTATAAGAGACAGGTACTAATGAGCTTGAAAGAGAAGGTCAGTTTATTTCCGAGGTGCGTATCCGCATCACGTTAGGATACCATAAATATACTTCTGGAGGTAAATCAGAAAATTCCTGTGAAAGTGTCAGAGAAGCTTTAGAAGAGGATCTCAAGAAGTATATAAAAGATGAAATAATTCCTATTCTCGAGAAGAAGTATGAAGATGTTGATCCGGATAGAGTTCAGGCTTTGGTTGAATCCAGAGTTAGCACAGAACATGTCATACTTCCTGATGGAAGCATCATAAATAATAGATAATGAGGTAAAAATGATGAAAAAGAGAAGAAAACCAATGAGACCAATAATGGCATTATTGCCGAAGAAAAACATGCTGACAGTATCATTAATGATCCAGGCAATTAAGGATACGACAGCATCAATGTATGAGGTTGGTAAAAATCGTTTGTTATATACAATCGATATCACTAGCCAGAACTCAGTATTATACGAGTTTCTTCATCAGCATTTTCAGTATGCCGATGATATCGTTGTTACTAGAGCCAAAGATGATGAAAGCGACGAGGTTGAAGTATTATTTGAAACTTTATGGTGCCAGCATATGACCTATGCTGGTATCGATCATCGTGATGTTGCGGTAATAAATGGTATACCATGCATGCTCCGTGCTTATGGTCTTGGTGGAGGAGATAAGAAAGAATCTACTAGGAATATTCGAGCTCTTACAATCTCAACTTTAAGAGTGAATGGATATCCTGAGATGTTAAGAAATATGCTCCGTGAAGAATACTTCAAAGGCGTTGAAAGAAATCGCGCCGAAGGAGCGAATAGGAAAAAGCGATACATAAAGGCATACAGCCCGTCGGGTGTACTTGATACAGTAAGAATTGTAAAGAGAACATTCGAAAATGTTTATGTTCCTAAGGAAATCAAGGATCAAATAACTGTGAATGTGGACAACTTCATGTTTCGTAAAAGATGGTTCCTTGATAATGCAATCCCGTATCATTTCGGAATCATGTTATATGGACCCGCAGGTACAGGTAAAACCAGCTTAGCACAGGCAATTGCCAATTATGTACCGCGGTCAACCATATTCTACATGAATGGTGATGATGTCATGCATCTACCAAGATTGATAAAATTGATGAAATCGATGGATCTTGATCAGAAATACCCGAATGTAGTGATTGTTGAAGATATCGACTGTGGATTCGATACTGGAAAATTGAATAAGCGAGATAAAAAGAATGATGAAGATGACGAGAAAACTGGGTTAGCTACATTACTGAACAGCCTTGATGGTATCTCGGCTCCTTTTAATACAATCTTCATATTTACTACGAACCATATCGAAGCTCTGGATCCGGCATTGATCCGTCCGGGTCGAATCGACATGTGCTTGGAGATTAAGCCGGTTTGTACTGAAACCTTCAAGGAGTTCATGAAACACCACTTTGGTGATGACATAAAATTCCCGGCTAAATTTAAGGTGAAGGAAAATTTCGTAACCTTTGCCAAGCTACAGACAATGGTGATGAACAATTGTTCAATACAGGAGATTGTTGACTATGTCAATGCATATCCAAAAAGGAGTAATAAGAATGAGAGTGTCAATCAGTAAGTTTTGGAAACTAATTACCCATATTATCAGTTTACCGGTTTTTGCAATCCTATATGGAATTGCATGGTGTTTTGGGTTTGTGGTTACGATCTTCAAACTGATTATGGAGGAGAACAAATGAGAATAAACTTAAATGATTCTCAGCTCATCCTTCCACAGGACTACACAAAAGATGCGCTTCACCGGATCCGTCTTTACTGTGCAAACCGACATGGATCGGCTATAACAGATGAACAAGCTGAAATGTTATTTAAAACATATCATCGTTCAGCATATACTAATGAAACTGAGATTGATCTTGGTGAATCTGTTAAGGAATCTGAAAATGTCAACGTGTTTTGTCTACCATTCGGATTCAGAGGGATGAGCTCACGAACCTATGGTACTGGATTTGATACTGAGGTATCATCAAAAATCGTATTTGATACGATGACTCAGCTGTGTGGATCATCAGTAACCTTCATTCAAACAAACAGAAGAATCTTTGTATGGGGTACGATGACCCCATACATGAGAGGAATTATCAAGATGATGGTTCGTTACTTTGAATATGTAACGATGAATTATGATACCCGTAATGATGTTGAGACCAACGATGCTTGTCTCATGACAATGCATGATAAGTTTGGTCTTGATTATGTTGAATTCTTTACCAAGCTGATGAATGAGTGGAGCATCCTGATAAAGGATACGGACTACATTCCAGTGAAACGAAGAGTTGAGAAAGTCATTCTCAATATGGTAAATGATATGATGTACGAGTTATACTGTCAGGAGGCTGATGCAAATAACTGGTACAGACAAGACTGCTATAAGAAACAAGAAGAAGAAAAGAAAAAGGAGGCAGAGGGTGTGGCCTCAAGTAACAAAGAAATGATTGAATCCATGAAGAGGATTCATGAATTGATTGATAAAACAGCTCCTGAACCTGAAGAAACTATTCAGACGGAGACTGAATCAGAAACCGACTTAGATCAGTATTATGATTACCAGACGAATTATGATCCAGATAAGGTTGAAGAACAAGAGGAAAAACCTTCACTAATCAAAAGAATTCTGTTTCATGTATTTGTATGGTTGATGATCGGCGTATTTGTATTACTCGCCGTGATATACACTGCACAGCGGTTACTGATAATTCTGTGTGGTGTACTGATGCTTTTCATGTATGTATTCTTATTATGCATGGGATCTAAAAATAATTAGATTCTATATGTATATTATTATATTGAATAGAATATAGACAAACTATTCAGGAGGTAATATAAACATGAAAAAGAATAATTTTGTATATGAAAAGCTATTGAAAGATACAAATATAAGGGTTATAAAATCTGATTTTCAAAATTACTATCCAGGTATAGTAATTGAAATAGGTGGGCCGATCAGATACAATGACCCGACGATCTGGGCTTTCCAAAGTGAGTTAGCTTGTGATAGACTATTTTGTATGATCTTTCAGAGTTTCGACATGAAGAATGCTCTAAAACTGCTGAATGAAGAAATCAGCAGAATCAAGAGAAAGAATCCTCAGGCTCGTGATATGCTCCAGAAGATGGAAACGGATATGGTCTTCGACCTTCTGAGGTTGACGGGATACAGATCAAATGATGATTACGCTATCCTAAAGATGAAGAATCTTTGCGGTTCATCATACCGAACAGCTGTACATGAAAAGCTGATGATGTTCATGTATGGTAAAACCAGAGAGAACCTGTGTTATACCTGTAAACATGCATCACCAACCGATGAAGGTTGGCTTGAGTGTGCAGCTATAACCAGGAAAATCCAGACTCAGGAATGGAGTAGCATGATGGATCTGTTGGGTCCGTCAAGTAAACGTCTGAAGATGGATTTGAAGACAGGAGATATGTATACAAACTTTTGTATACGTTCTGTAAAAGAGTGTGATTGTTATAAACAACGTTTCACTCCAAAAACAGTTCTCCTGAACATACTCAGCTGATATCAGTATACTATACTGACAGAAACAAAAAATACAAAGCATTAGCTCCCGGGAATTCCCGGGAGCTTTTGTTTTTTGTATTTGAGATTTATCCATGGAAGTGTATTTGAAAAACCCATCCCAATTTTAAGTTAGGTGGGCTTATTCAACTTTATCAGTTTGACCGTCATGATTTTGATTATGAAATAATCAACTTTATCAAAAAAGATTTTAATTATTTTATATATTTTTAATTAAAATATAATTTTAAGTTTTTTAAATAAATTTTAATTTATCGTGTAGTTACACCCNNTTTCAATAAAAATACATACAAAATGATGAACTGTTTTATATATTTTTCGTATGTATATTATTATTTAGATAAAAGGAAATAATAATTTCTTAAAATAAATGAAAAGGAGTATTTAAGATGTCAAAAGAAACTAAAAAGAAGAAAGTTGAAGAGGAAAAGGTTGAGGAAAAGAAGGAAAGAAAAATCATTGATAAGAACTGGAGCTATGGATACTTACACGGAACTATTGATAGTATATTCAATAATATTCTTGAATCTGCTGAATTGTCCAAGACCATGTGTAATCCAACGATTCACTATGGGACGATATTGAATTTCTTCAATAAAGCTCATCCGAATAAAAAGTGTGATGATATAATCGACTTTATTTCTGATGAGTATACTTATCAGGATTTTGAATTCTATCTGCATTCAGATTTTATAGTTTTCTGTTCGGTTATAGCAAAATATCAAGACGAATTCGATTTGATCAGTCTTGGTGTAAAGATGGAGTGTCTACGTATCTTTTCTATGCTGATTCTATATAAATTATTTATGCTGGATAAATTACCAGAGGATATTGATTCAATATTCAAGAAAGCTCTGGAATTTATAATCGTTGAAGAAAAGAGATTCGACGGTTGGCGATATACTGATGAAGCAACGAATGTTGTATTTGACAAAGTTTGTTACTGTCATCAGTTCGAAAAGAAATTTGGTGAACTAATAGGTGATCCGGATTACAGAAATAAACTGTCTGGTAGATCTTTAGAAATATTGGAATACACTGGTGAAATGGATGATGATGGTCCAACATTAGAAGAACAATTTAAATGGTGGAGAGAGAACCAGGATACGTTGTTCAACCATTATAATACTTTGCGTTGGATCGAATCAGTTGATCAGATCCCAAATATCGAAGGCAAGAAAGTTCCTGAAGGCTTTAGAGATTTAATTAAAGTGATCGAGCTGTTGTTTAGTAAATGGGAAGAGATTAAAAAGGAAGTTTGTGAACGTTTCCCAGATATTAAACAGCACATAGAAAAGTTAAAACTGATCTTTGTGAATAGTGCAGGATTGGTTCACGCAAAATATAAACATTATGATTTATTGAGTGATAACAGGACTTTCTCAGACGTGATTGAGAACTTCCCTGTACAAGCTGATGGTCTTCATATGAGTATATCAAATACTTATTTTGGAGATATGGGGAATGAGGTGTATATCAATATAGATTCATTGAATCTGCATTGGTTGAATTATACCAACTTCTCACCTGAAGAAATAGCAGATCGATACAATGTTGTATTAAGACATGAGATGGGCCATGCCATTGTATACTGCTATGACCGAAGGAAATATAGTCATCGTAAATTTGCCTTAATAGGTGAGGATAATACGAATGCTCGTCAGAAAGGTTATGATTGGTATAACTCACTCGATGAAAAAGATAGACCAGACTGGGAAGAATGGTATAATCAGCTCCCAGAAGAAAAAGAGGCTAATGAAATCATGGGTATTAAATACACAGATTTCCATTGGGCTTACAACACAAATCTTCAATATGAAGGAGAACCCGCCGAAAAATAATTGTTAAGATTAAAGGAGGAAAATATGGAATTGTATGGAAATAATCCAGACATGGAACTGTATTACCAACTGGAGGAGAAATATCCGGGGGTAACAATTGAAGTTCCTAAACTACAAGGGTACCCAATAAATATGCTTACGGCAAACAGCTTTGAGTATATCTTCTATCCAATCATAGTATATGCTATGTTGGATAAGCTGGGACCAAGATGGAAGAACAAAATCGGGATAGCCCCGATGGGATTAGCAGAGAATCTAGAATTAATCCAGTACAGACAAGCACTTGAAGAAGTTGGCAAGAATTCGATCATTGTCAATCTTCGTGTGTTAGCAAAAACATCGAAGTACTTTGAGCTTGCTATAAATGAGGTGAAACAGATGGATCATCTCAAGAGGATAGAAGATATGTACTTTGATGTTCTCAAGAGATGGAGAATGGAGCTCTATACTTTTGAGAATGTGCTGGTGAAACAGTATATCAATGAACGTCTTCAGAGATTAGCTGTCAAGAGTTTCACCGATCTTGATAAGCTAATGATAATCAGTTTATGGAGGACCATGTAAATGGATATCTTCTCAATAGGCAGAAAGGTTTTGGCCACAACCGGATGTGGCCTTGACTCTGCTATCAATATCCGGTTGAGCAAGAAATTTCGTTCAGTCACAATTGAGACTGACGATGGCTTCCTTGTAGTATGTTGGAACTACTTTCATCCAGAACAGTGCACTGATATATTCAATTTAGATGACAAAAAAGAAATAATAAGGAAATACAATATGAGAGGGTTTGCTCAAACTAAGATAGCATGGGTAATGGGACTCTCACAAGGAACAATCTCTAAAATAATAAAGGAGGTAGAAAATGAGCAGGGGAGCTCAAATAAAAAAGGAAGATCTTGAACTCTTTTACTTCTACTTCTCAGATGATAATCTCAATTCAAAAGCAGTTAGTAAACGTCTTAAAACTATTTTGAATTTAAGATTCATTGAAAGACTGACCTATGTTCAAATCGGAAAAGAAATGGGTCTATCTGAAGTAAAGGTTAGATCTGAAATCAGATTATTCAAACGGAAAGCCATGATTGCGAAATGGTATTCCGCAAAGAAAAGAGGAGAATGAAAATGCTAAATATTCATGACGTGCGTGAACTAAAATGGTGTTACACCATTCCTTATAAGGAATTAGAAAATAAGGATAACAAACAGGAAGTAATCATCAATAATATTGATATGACAAAATATATGTGCTATACTTATTTCAATTTTACAGTAAAGAGTGTAGCATTCGTATTTGTAGATATTACCAGAGCTGCTGACCCAGATTATCAGGCTCTCGGTAAAATTCAAATGGAATTGGTGCCTGATACATTTAAACATTATGAAGCATTTTTACCACAGACTGGTGGTACAATCTTCTGTGATGTATTTGAAGCATATCTGCATATTCTTCAAATGATGCAGGTATTTGATAAGGCGTACTTATTCTATGAATCTGAATATAGAGGATTAGAATATCAGAGAACTCTGAAAAGAATCGACATTCCTGTTAGCACACAGAATGTCAACAAGGCTCTGTCCATGAGCATTGATAATGGAATAGTATATAAACATACGATGCCGTTCTTGTTCAAATACCGTCATCCGCATGAGATACACAGATGTGTCGGTACATGGAATAAATGCAAGGAAATCATCTTCACGGATAACTACTATGAATTACCTGAAATTCATATTTGTAGAGAAATGTTTGACGGTACTTCGAATGCAGAGTTCTACTGTGCAGTATATGAGAATCAGAATGAAAAGAAGTTTGTTGTTGGATGGTATCCAAAGACATATTGCTACAACAAGCATGGCGGTGTTGAAATATTCAATATCATCAAAATGGATGGAAGCATATGGCAATTAAGATCAGGATCCCCATTCCCTAAAAAGATAGATACCATAAAGAGTCTATCACATTTCGCTGGACGATACAGATACCTTTTCGACTGTGTGCCGGCGATGGATTTCAAGAATGTATTAATTGGTCCTAAGGGAGATACTATGGGAAGAATTAGCACTAGTGATATTATGGGTATGCACAGAGCTGAAATGCTTCGTAAAGATTTAGTAAAAATGGAGGAAGAAGAAAATGATTAAAGATATGGGTAAGCCAAGATTTCCAGAGGATAAGTCGGATGCTGAATTTGTAATCGGTGCACTTGGTTACATTCGAAAATGGGAGAACCCCGAGGATACAGATATCTGGGATGTATCATATTCCGAAGATGTTATAAGTAGAATAGAATTTCAGCGAGTAATCAAAACTCGCAAGTATGATTATAAAATCATCGGACATTTTCAGAATGCTAATATGACACATCCAGGATGTGAGTTTGAATTCAGGTGGCTCAGAAAACATCGAGATGAGATTGAATCTTGTTTCGTTATGTTAAATGAGTATAAAATCAAATTCGATGATAATGAGAATCTCATGCTTATTCGAAATAAAATCATGAGTCCGTCAGAAATTGATAGTCCAACTAGTCTCTGCTTCTTATGTGATGCAACTATGGAAGATTTTGACAGAGGACTCAAAGGTGTTAAGTTCTTAATGGATGCTCTCAATAGTCGCATCTTTACAACAGCAGCCCACAAATATATGTCTCTTAATACAGAGCATATTGCTGACATGAGTAATAGAAGCGTATACGATGTATTCAAAGCTGAAGTTCATGAGGATAATCTCTTCAGAACATTACAGGCTTGGCAGACATTACACAGACTTAGAACTGGTGAAAACGTTGGTCTGTTTGAAGTATTTGACCTCAACAAAAAGTTGTTGGCTGAAGAATTAATGCATACTAAAGAAAAACCAACCTTCAAAATATATAAAGACGATAAAAGCAAACTTCTCAGTCTTATGCTCAGATCGGATGATTGTATTATCCATAGAGCTGATCGATCATATACAGGCACTGAAAAAATGTATGCATACTATAGACTGATCGAGGAGAGCCATGAAAACACAAATGTAGTCACATTGACTTTGATAAAAGAAAATAATCAGAGTCATTTGCTGACAGATTTGATTCAGTTCATATTCGTCTTTGATAAAGAAAATAATCTGCTTAAAGGCGACGATGAATATGGTAACGCAATAACGATTAAAACGAGTTTGAGTGCAAATCATTCAACCTCTTTGAAAGATTTTGCAGAAGACTCATATTATCATGATCTAATCGAAAGAATCACGAATTACATCGATGAATCTGGAGTTAGGTACAGATTCTTCAGGACATCATCAGATTTAATTTGGGATGAGCTTTTGAAGGAATCATGTTGGGGAACTTATCCAACAAGACCAGCACGGAGATTATTCGGATGGATATGACAAATGATTTTGATTATCTGGTTGGGAAAATCATGAGTATCTGTAGCAAAATGCCAATTGGCAAATACTCATTTTATATCACACCAGACAAGAAAAATATGGCCTCCAAGTTTTTCATAAAACATTATTTCAATGAAAGGGATTATGATGATGGATTTCTCAGATCTCATAATGATATTGAGATGTATTATGGAAAATATATAGGAGAATCAGAAAGTTTCCGCAGCGATTTAAAGTATATAACTGGAGAGGAGAATCCTCGTGTTTATAAAAACATGATGTATATCCTTATATGGGAAACTGATGATTGGGCATCAGGTAACTGTTATCCAGTTGCTTGTTTAATGTTAAGATTCAATAACCGAGGTATGATTACCTCGGTTAAAAGAATCAATTCGGAATTGTCAGGTGATAGACCATTACTGGACTATATAAATGCTCGAACAGTCGTAAAAGATGAAATTGCTCAAGAAGCAATAGTCATTATTCGGGATATGGTGCGTCGAATAATATCCAATAGATATATGACGCTTGTAAAAGATGATGGTCGAGTATTTCACGAACGGTATAGATGTAAGGAGGAAAAAGAAAATGCTTAAGTTACAAGAATTCTTAAATGAACATCCGCATGATTATGAAGAAATTCTTACTCAGAAGCCTTACTGCTTAAAGATCAAGCATAAGGATACAAGAGTGCTGTTCAAGTACGATCAGGTCGAGAGTGACTTTAACGAACCAATTGTATGCGAATCAAGAGGAATAATCCTTGAAGAAGGAACTTGGAAGGTACTTAGATTAGCATTCTACAAGTTCTTCAACCAGGGTGAATCCCTGGCAGCTGAAATCGATTGGGATTCAGCTGATGCTAATGAAAAGATTGATGGAAGCTTAATGTCTGTATATTGGTATAATGGCCAGTGGAGATTAGCATCAAATGGTACAATAGATGCATACGATGCTAACGTAAATGTCTTCGATGCAGACGGTAATCTGACAACAGAAAAGATCTCTTTTGGAGAAATCTTTGAATCAATTCTTCCATTATCAGCATTTAATGAATATGGAGTACATAAGACAATGTGTTACACATTTGAATTAGTATCTCCAAAAACCACGGTAATCATCAAATACGATGAACCGGGTTTATATTTACTTTCAGCAAGAGATATGCCAACTTTACAAGAAGTCAGAAATCCTGAGACATATCTTCCACAGAACATGATGAAGGATTTCGGTATCAAGCTCCCACAGAAGTTTGAAACAAAGGGATTCGATTCATTCAAGAAGATTGTCGAAGAAATGGATGGCGATGATCATGAAGGAATCGTTGTATTTGACAAGCACTTCAATAGAGTCAAGATGAAGACTGTAGAGTATCTTACAAGACATTACTACAAAGGTGCTGGCATCAACCTCGACAGACTTGCTGAAGTAGTAGCAAGTAATGAAGATGGTGAGTTTCTGTCATACTTCCCAGAGCATACCAATGGAGTTATGAAGCTTCATAAGTATGTTGACAAGCTGAAGGAATTTGCAACAAGATGCGACGGAGAGCTTAACACATTCGATGTGGATCTGTACGGAATGAAGAGCATCTTAGATCCTAAAGAACGTAGAAAGTTCTTTGCTAGTTGGGTTATGAAGCACTTTGGCAGTGACCCATACAAGAAGGGACTGCTGTTCAAAGGATACGATAAAAAGGCTTGCGAAACTGTAAAGGAATGGAGCCAGGGTAAGTGGATTGACTTCATGAAGTATGCAGTTGAACATCCAGAGGAGTGGGGTAACTGATATGACAGGAAGACAGCTATTTGACCGAACAGTATACACTCTGTGCAGAAGACATAGAGATTTCTATCTAGAGTTGGATTATCCGATGGATGAAGAACTTACTGAGGGATATACTATCAATATCCCTCGAGTATTGTTCGATAAGAAACATGTCGATATGTTGGATAATGAATGTAATGCAATGCTTTTAAAGATGAAAGTAAGATATACGAACTTAATTAATCATATTCCTATGGAGATAACATTTTATGCAGGTGAATATGAAACTCCAATCATTATGTATAGATTAAATTTCCATCTTACTAACATTTATGGTATCAATAGAGTATTGACCGATGATACATATTTGGTTAATGTTGTCAAAAAGATTGTATTGCCAACTTTTAGATCATTTAGCAAAGCAATCTGCATAAAGCTTTTAGAAAGGATGGAATGATAATAATGTTGACACTTGTACCATTTGAAAAAGAAAGTGAATCTGTAATGGAATTAACAGGTTTGGCGAAGTTCAAAACTCGTGGTAAAAATGGATTGGCGAAAACTGTATTGCCATATGTATTGGGTACAGAATGCAGGAATTTTATTCCATGGGGCATGATAGTATTCAAAGACCCAAATCAGGCATTATATTACCTTGGTAAAGACACTAATGATACTGTAAAGATCAAAATAACCGATTCTTATTTAAAGATTGATATCTTCAAGGATATTCCGAATCAGGATATTGAGGAATTAGGTTCCCATTTAGTTGGTTGGGCAAAATTCTCATTCAATGATGAAGGTATGTATTATGAAGATGAAGCAGATGATAAGATAAATTCAGAATGTTGGCAGATCATCAAACAGCATGAAGGTTTATATAACATCTTCAAGGTGTGTTATATGTTGATTGAGGAGAAAACCAATGAATGAAAAAAGGATATTTGCAAAATACGGCACGCTGATGATTGATATGACGCATCAGCAGTGTTGGTTTCTGAAAGGTGAATGTGCTCCGGATGATAAATATGATTATCCGGAGATCACCATTGATGATGAACCAGTAAAGTACGTTAACTTTGGAATACCATATTCAGACAACTTGTTGTCATTTGATGATCCATATGCAGATCAAAATTTGGACATAAATGACAGACCGAGGATAGAAGTATGGTATGATGATTTTTCTGTGGTTATACACAATGATCCAGATAATCAGCGTACGTACATGGATTTCCGAAATGTTGAATTGTTGACACCATTTGATTTTGAAACAAACCGTTTCATATCATGGGAAGAATATGATAAACGTCAACAAGAAAAGTTGGAAATGGATATCAATGAATATAAATGTGATTTTGACCAGATTTATTTCACAATTCATAAATTTGGATTGACGAAATCCGGAAAGAACATGCCAAACCCAGCAATCATCAGAAATGAAGATGGTTTAGAAACAATCGATTTTAGATTCTTGGTCAGATGGCATACATTGAATCCAGCAACACAAGAACCCGATACATGGCCGGTTTATGAAGATCTGAAAGTATTGGTATTTTCCGATGAATCCAGAATGAACATATGGATCTCCAGAACGGGTAAGCACATCAAGGATCAGCCAATGTATCGTTGGTTCGTTAACTTTGATAAAAATGGTAATATCACAGACATGACAACGCCATTCCATTGTGATGATTATCTGGAAGGCGGTAGACCGTGTAGTAAGTTAATTAATTTAATTAATGAATTATACAAGAAACATCAAGTTCATAAGGAGTGACATTATGGTACGTATTGATGAGCCTCGATTAAAATTTGATAATGAAGATCCAGAATTATCAAAACCACCAACTCCTGAAGAAGAGGAAGAATTCTTGAATTTCAAATGTCGAAATGGCATGGGTGATGATTTATCAAGATTAGTAATTCCATATGTATTGAAAGTTGAATGTGATAAGCTTGAAAAATGGAGAGATAGTGATTTAATATTTAAATTACCAAATTCAAAGGATTTAGTATCCATAATTTTGAAAGATGATTCATTATCAATTCGCATGTATCACAATGTAAATACCGATAGGGTTTCATTATTACATCATTATCAGATTGGACAATTTTTAACAGTATTTGATGCATTTGGTAATATAAAAAATACAATCGAGATTAATCTCAAATGTTATCGAATAATCAAAAAGCATGAGTCATTATATAACATATTCAATATGTGTTATCTGTTGGATTCATTAATGTTTTAAAGGAGAAATATTATGACGAATCAATCATATCCAAAATTAGGTTTGTTTGATATGAAGCATCCTTCATTATCACAGCAGGCAATAAACATTGATCATCTGTTGGTATTATCCATTATCATCACAGCGACACAAGTATTACATCAGATCGATATCTCAGGTATTTATGATTTCGATGAGAAGTATATTCTCGATCTGCATGATTCTGATACAGATAAGGTCCATATAACCATTTACGAAAAGGAAAAAGAAAATGGTTGGATCAATGACGGTTGGAAAGAGCTCGGGCATCTGTTTATTCCATTTGATGAGAACGGTATTATGCAAATAAATGTATTAGATACACATTCGATGAAGAAGATACTCCCAGATGATGCACCATCAATTGATGATACTATCGGCCCAGATGCATTCTGGGCAATATCCCACAACGATATTGTATTAAAAATGTTTACGATGATTTATTACATTATCGAGATCCGGGTTAAGAAAAGTCTTGATGAATATAGAGAGCATCAGGATTTATCAGATTTTGCCAAACAGTTAGTTGAAAGAGCAAATCAGAAGGAGGAGAATACCACCAATGAACAATGACAACAAAAAGCGATTGTTTTGTAAGTTCGAAAACGTAATAATCAATCTCACGACGGAAGTTGGACAGTTCATCGATCCATACGGTCATACAGAAACATTTTCCGTTCCGAAAGAATCGTTCTCATTATCCAACATCCATGACGTCAGAGTACGTACAGATACAGATGGTTCGCCGGTACTCACATTCGTCAATAACCTCATCCCAGTATACTGTGAATTTACCACATTCAATAGTTATTTCAACCTCACCGGCCCACCACAGGATGACATCTTGTACTTCTATGATGTATCATTGTATACCCCAATCTCAGATGATCATTTGTTTTCAACATGGGAATCATATGATAAATATAAACATAGAGATGATTTCTCCATCATCTTAAGAAAGTATGAGGATATCATTAATAATGTTAATAGTATCCATAGTCATAACTATCTCAAACATGAAGAACGTGTAGAGTATCATGAATTCGATTCACATATTTGCGAAGATCGTTTCTTAGTAGTCGACGACAAGCGTCGCGGTGGTGGTCCAAACATTAAGATCTACGAGGATCTAAAACTAATATTTGCAGATGATAAATCTTTCATACGTATCATCATAACCAACTCAGGAGATATTCGTAAATGGAATGTTTACCATTTAGAGTTATCCTTTGATAAGTATGGAACATTCATCGATGCAGAAGATAATCAAAATCTAAACTTCTTAGAGACTCTAAGACAGCCTCGTGATTTTATCTTGTTTATACATAATAATNNGTTCTTAACGAACGAAACTCCCGGTATATATTATATATTTAACGCGGATCTCATCTTATTCGATCCGCGTTAAATGGTAAATCCAAATATATAGATACAGGGTTCTCCAAATCCCTGTATCTATATATTTAACGCAGATCTCATCCTCGATTCGATCTGCGTTTATTTTGAAATTCTATATGTATATTATTAATGTGCATATGAAAGTATACAATGAAAATTGTTAAGATTAAAGAAGGAGAGATTGGTATGACAAAGAATATGACAGTAAAAAGAGACACATCAGGATTCAACAGAAAAATCAGAGTACAGAAAGGATATAACAGCAACAAGATCAAAGGAATTCCGGCACCGCTTTGGAACTATGAATGGTATGAATACTACGGATATACATCATTTGACTGTTTCCTTAATGAAGTACGCTGCGGCACTACCGTGGTAACAAAGAATGAACTCGTAAGAGCAATCGATAACAATATGCATTGGCCAGGAATAATAATCAATGACGGTTTCAGCACTAGATCATGGTACGGTTTATTCGATTCAAATGATAGAGCAATATACAACGCAATCCACAATAATGATTTAGAAGCTCTACCGGATGCACTTTACCGTATAACATTTTGGTATAATTCAATAGTTGACGAGGAATGGGCCGATCCAATGGTCCAGGTAGATATAATCAGATAACAAAAGAAAGTAATATCATAGCAAAGGGCCACCGCGCGGTGGCCCAATGCATTAATATTTTTTATATCTCATCATCTGGGATGATTATAATTTTTTTATCTAATAATTCACGTGACTTGATAATTCGTTGGTTTGTAGATCCTCTGAATTTCAATCTAAGGTCTTTTTTATCTTTTTCATATCTTCCTTCGACGATTACGTCTGCAAGATAAAGTATTTCGTGTAACGCACGAACGTGATCAGATAAAGCTAAACGATGTTTGGTGTCATTTTCAGAGAGTAATGCCAATAACTCTTCAGCAGTATATCCAGTCCAGATCCAAATTGATCTGTCTTCACGGTAGAATTTAAAACGTATTAAACGACATATGTCAAGGACCATGTCAACGTTCTTTGGATGTAATGGTTCTCCACCAAGAATACTTAATCCAGAAATATGTTCTTTACACATAGCTTCCATAATCTTAGTTTCACATATTACATCATAACTTTCTCCATAATTAAAGTCCCATGCTTCTTTATTATGGCACTCTGGACAGTAGAATTCACATCCAGAAACATATACTGCTACTCTGACCCCTGGACCATCCGCAACATCATGAGTCCTGATTTGGCATATATTCAATTAAATTCCCCCTTATCATATAATGATTAATCGTCTTCAGTTAAACTCCTATCTGGAGAATTCCTGTTAACGACATAGTTACTTGCCCATTTTAGATTGTCGGCAGAATTATTCATCTTATCACGATCTATATGAGTCAAGCATCTGTAATGATGTGGATTCGGTACAAATTCATTACCAACTAATTGGTGAATGAATCTACTCTTTACACCCGTTTCTGATTTCATATTGACTGCTTTATACCCATCATTTATATTGGTTTTTACTTCATGTAATTCTTCATCCGGAGTATATCCTTCGGTCATGAATTGTTTATTTGTGCATGTTGTAGGTATATCAGTCAATAATCTACCTTTGGATGTTATAAAGTACCCATTGAATCCTTGTACTGGTTTTATATCTTCATCATCTTCAAGTTGCATAAAATATCAAACCTCCTTAATACCATGAATATATTGGAGTTCCATCTGATGTAAATTTAGATGATGTGGCATTCATATAGTATTCTTTTGATGTAGTAAACCACCATCCAGCATAATTGAATGGTAGATAAGAATTTGTTGTTGCACAATATGAAGATAACATAATTTTCTCCTATTATAAATGTAATACTCTTTGTTTAATTTCTTTAGTTTTACCAACGTTCCAGAAATTAGCTCCTAGGTCCTTAATACCCCTGCTTTCGCAGAATTAATTATCAATCTACATGCTTGATTCGCATCAATCATTTCGATCGGGAGTGGACTATACAATTTTCAGGATATTATAGTCTCTGAACGTTCTCCATCAGCATTACCTGTTACAGAGATTTCGATGCGTCTGGGTGACTTGCACACCCGGTTGCTCCTAATCAATCATTTTTATGGTCTCTTTTATACACGTTTTAAACGCATGCCGCATTCACGTTTATCCTTTCGGATTCCGTTGTAGCTGATTGATATTTTGGGAGGTTCCCCGCAGTTTAAATCCTTTAACGCGGACTACCCTAGATTTAATCCGCACGTACGGCGGGTTACAGTCAAGAAGTTCTTATCTTTGTTACCGCACTGAGGACAATACCATTCATTCTTATCATCTAATAGTATCTCCCCATCGAATCCACACTTATGACAGTAATCTGATTTTGTGTTGAATTCTGCATATTGGATGTTATCATAAATGAACTTTACTACAGTTCTCATTGCTTCTTTGTTATGTGCCATATTAGGTACTTCGATATATGATATCGCACCACCGGATGAGATTGTCTGGAACTGTGATTCAAACTTTAACTTTTCGAATGCATCGATGTGTTCACGCACATCCACATGGTATGAGTTTGTGTAATATCCTTTATCTGTAATATCCGGGATATCTCCAAACTTTTCTTTATCTATTCTTGCAAAACGATAACAAAGTGATTCAGCTGGTGTTCCGTATAATCCGAATCCTAAACCTGTTTCTTTTTTCCAACGATCTGTTGTCTCACGCAGCTTATTCATTACTCGTAATGCAAATTCTGTACCGACTGGATCGGTGTGTGATACACCCTTCATGATCTTGGTTGTTTCGTAAATTCCGATGTAACCTAACGAGATGGTTGAATATCCATCATGGAGGAGTTTGTCAATTGTTTCTCCCTTATTTAATCTGGCGATACCGCCATATTGCCAATGAATTGGAGATATATCAGATGGGGTTCCTTCGAGTGCTTTATGTCTGCACAATAATGCTTCAAAGCAAAGCTCGAGACGTTCATCAAGTAATCTCCAGAAAGTCTTTTCTGATTTTTCTGATAATAATGCAATTTGAGGTAAATTGAGTGATACTACACCCTGATTGAATCTACCTTCAAACTTTGGATTACCATTCTCATCCTTCCAAATTGATAAAAATGACCTGCAGTTGTGTGAGTAGATTCCATCGAAAGAGAAGTGTTCAGATTCAGTTGTTACATCATATGAATACATTTCTTGTTCAAAGTATTCTTTGTCAACCATTGTGCATTTTGTATCGATAATTCTGGATGATTCATCAACCGGTTCAAAATGATTTCTCTTCTTTTCAGATACCAATAAATTTGCAAGTCTTGCGTCACAAACAAATTCAACACGATATCTAATTCTTTCAGGCATGTTTGCATTATAATGATTGAGATATGCCTTTGCATTATATCCCAAATCTTGAGCTAATAACATTTGCTGCATTGCAAGTTCTCTATTAGTAGAACCTATTTGAACTACTGACTGATTTCCATCACCCGGATGAATATATCCGTCAGCATCAATCATACCTGCTAAGAATGACATTTTNNTTTACCCTTATGACCTCTATCGCGATATACCAGTTTGGTCTCATAATGCAATACATCTTCCATTATATGTTTTGCTTTTTCAACAAGATCCATTTCATCAGGACCTAATGAAATAATTCCGGATCCAGCATATGATGAATCGCAAAGCATCATTCCATAGAACCAGAATGTTTCATTAAATTCACATTCTTTACGTAAACCTTCTCTGGCAATATCCATTTTAATTGAATCTTCATAGTTGGTTGTAAGATCCTTCGCTAATACAACACCATTGTCGACTGTTTCAAATGGATGATCCTCAGTGACAGTAACAGTTCTTCCATTATTGAATTTAATGTGATACCATTTGTTTTGAGTATTACGAATGATTCTATACTGTTTTACATAATCACGTTTTTCAGAATCCCAAATAAATACACCAGGAGTATCGATGTACTGATCTTTTCCATTTGGCTGCAATCTGCTCTTAAATAATATGCTAAGACGATCCCAAGCTCTTTCAAAAGATTCAACATATCGCATGTTGCCAATCTTATAATCAATAACTGAATTGCCTTTTGCACACCCCATACATGAGAACACGTTACCTTCATAATTCTCACGCATCTTCTTTGCAGAGATATAATCCGGATACATTCTCTTGATTGAGCAAGAGATTGCCGTTTCAGTTATATAATCATATTTTCCACCGGAGAGATTATTATGTTCATCCAGAACATAAATAAGTTTTGGAAATGCCGGTGTTACGTATACATCTGATTCATTCTTGATACCTTGAATTCTTTGAACGAGTATTTCCTGAATGATCATTGCAGTTTCTTCAAGATATTCATCATTAGGATCAAGATGTAAGAATAATGTTACGAATGGAGCTTGACCATTAGTGGTCATTAATGTGTTGATCTGATATTGGATCGTCTGAACACCTGCTTGGAGTTCATCATGTAATCTAATATTAACGATCTCATCAAACTTCTGTTTTTCTTTTGGATCATCCATATTGAATAATCGACTTAATTCTCTCTCGTACTTTTCTTTTGATTTACGGAGATACTTGCCGAGATGCTTGATGTTAACAGACTGACCACCATATTGGTTTGATGCAATGGCTGCGATAATCTGTGTTGTTACAGTACAGGCAACTTGGAATGTCTTTGGAGAATCTATCTTCTTTCCATTCATTACAGTACCATTATCCAGCATGTCTTTTATATTGATAAGACAGCAGTTGAATATTGGCTGAACGAAGTAATCGAGATCATGGAAATGAAGTATACCTTCTTTATGTGCTTTTACAATTCTTTCTGGAAGAAGTAATCGTGTTGATATATCACGAGATACTTCGCCGGCGATGTAATCACGTTGTGTTGATGCTAACNNATTCTTTACTAACTGGAGAATGATTTCATCTGTTGTATTCTTTTTACGAGCAAGAGCACGATGAGCACGGTATGTCATGTACTCTTTAGCGAGAGGGTACTTGTTGCGACGTACTAATTCACGTTCGATTTCATCCTGGATGAATTCAACGCTAACAGTAGATGTTTTAGATGCTTTTTCATATACTTGAACTATGAATGAAACGATGTCATCCAGCTCTTGGATCGATAACTTATCTGCACGATGTATCATCTTTGCATTTGCTTTAGAAATTGCATTCTTAATCTTTTCTTTATCAAAAGAAACGATATCCCCATTTCTCTTCTGTATAACGTTTTTGAGCTTCTCATCGTTAATGTAGGAAGCTCCATAAGCTAGATCTTTCATTGTTTTTATACCCCTTTTTTT
>LXOW01205543.1_pt1 | contig 69918 bp, 61 predicted proteins | sample 1368591 | NCBI WGS metagenome assembly LXOW01 (sample SAMN04884650, study PRJNA319009) | bovine gut metagenome | isolation source: Cow rumen | host: Bos taurus | place: Italy: Legnaro (PD) | collected 2014-07-09
ATTAGAAAAAAGTAAACTGTCTGACATAACATAATAAATCGGCTTTACGCTCTTGTTCTCAATTCGTAAAATCTGGTAAATTTTCGCAGGAGAATAAGTAAGCGGGAAGTTTGCGTTTTAGGCGCAAACTATTTCGTGCTTATTACTGCAACGGTTTACCAGAGCCTACGAATTTAATAAGCATATAAACGAAAGGTGAGCGCCTTTCTTCATGGCTTGCTGACAAGGGCGAAAGCCACCCCAACCGCTATCTACCATGAAAACGAAAACGCCACTATCCCCAACCGATTTCCATCTCGGCCAACGCCTCAAAGCCGAACTCGCCCGACAAGGCCGCACGGCCACCTGGCTCGCCAAGCAGGTACATTGCACTCCCGAAAACATCTACAAAGCCTACCGCCAACAATGGATTTCCATGCCCTTGCTCTTCGAAATCTGCAAGGCATTGGATTATGACTTCTTTAAGGACTGTTCGGCGTATTTGGAAGCGGAGAAAACGAAATAAAAGTTGTGGTTTTGTGGTAAAATATTTCAGTTTTATTGGTAAAATGAGTTAGGTGGAAAATACTGATATGTAATGGTTTGTGTATATTTTTGCTGCACAAGAAAAACAAATGAAATATGACAATGAATAAACTTCCAATGCATTGTTCTTGGGATGGCTCGATGCNNGCTCGATGCCTCCCAGAATTGGTATTTCAACGTTGTTGCCTGAAATGGGATTCTGTTGTTTAAAATGTGTGTATGAATATGCGCGTGCAATTGAAATGTCCAGCAAACAAATTCGTTTAATACTAAGAAAAATGGATTGGATACCCAATAAAGAAGAACCTAAAAGATAAATACAGCAAGACCGACAAAGCTGTTAGAGTCGGGAATAAACATTATTATATTATGAGTTTTTTTGTTGAAGAACCTTTAAATGAGGCTGGCATGATTGCCAAATGTGCTTGGTGCGGTGGCCCTGTAGTTGGTAAGGGTCAAGGTAGAATTTGGTTGGGAAGTAGAAGAACTTATTGTAGTCCGAAGTGCCAGTATGAGGCAGAACAAGCAGAAAAAAGGTAGAATACCTCAGCTGAATTATGTCAGTAGTATCACTGTTGACCTGCCAAGAGACCACCGTAGGACAAGTTTGAGCATTACTTTTTTTGCAAACTCCGATTGGATGTGTTATCTGTTCAGAGTTTACTGTCTGCTTTGTATTCATCATTTTTTCGCGTTTTAACAGTGAGTTCGGGGTATAACCTATTTAGAAAACACGAAAATAAATGAACATTGTAGAAACACTTAAGCAACTTGTTGATACTCCAAGCCCATCTGGTTTTGAAAGGAATGTCCAAAACATTATTTCGTGCTATATGGCGAAGTATCTCGATAAAGTATCTGAAGATATTCATGGAAATCTGATTTGCGTACGCGAGTCCAATAACTCCATATGTGCAAAAACGATTATGCTAATGGCTCATATAGATGAAATTGGTATGATGGTTACTTATGTGGAACCTTTTGGGCTTGTTCGATTCGCCAAAATCGGAGGAATAGATGCACAATTATTGCCGGGACATACTGTAAGTATTTTACACGAAGATTGTTCAATAAAAGGTGTTGTCGGATCTTTGCCAATTCACATGAAAAATAAGGAAACACAAAAAAACAGCCTTGATTTTTCTGAAATGTGGATTGATATTGGTGTGACAAGTCGGGAAGAAGCTCTCAAAAAAATCCAGATAGGTGATCCAATAGTCATTGACAGTACCACAAATTATTTATCAGACACAATTATAGCTAGCCGTGCGTGTGATGATAAAGCTGGAGTAACAACTTTAATACGTACTGCGGAGATACTCAAAGAAAGCAACAATCCCAACAAAGTAGTTTTCATTACGTCTGTGCAAGAGGAAATTGGAACTCGTGGTGCAATTACCGCTTCATATAATATCAACTCGGATGTTTGCATTGTAATAGATGTCACCCATGCAACGGACTATCCAAATGTTCAAAAATCAAAATACGGTGAGATAAGTCTTGGTAAAGGGGTTGTCATTCCTTTAGGTTCTGATTTGTCAATACCTATTCAACGACAGTTGATGAACTTAGCGACAGAAAGAAAAATCCCTTTTCAACGATCAGCATTACCTGGGTCTTCAGGAACAGACGCACATGCGGTTCAAGTGTCAAGGGGTGGATGTTTGACGGGATTATTAAGTATTCCCTGTAGGTATATGCATACACCAGTTGAATGTATTTCATTAATGGATTTAGAATATACAGCAGCGTTGCTTGCTGCGTTTTGTGAAATATGGTAATATCATGTGAGACCTCATGAGCATGACGGTGTCGTTCACGTTGAACGAAATAAAAAATAAAATAATACATCATGGTAGTACTATCAAAAGGAGTTTCTTCCTACAATGAACTCGCAGATGTTTACAGTGTGTCAGACACATTCTTTGATGATTGTTGCTGCACAAATTCCACTTATGGGGACTAATTCTGTAACACAAGAGAGTGATCTAGGAACAAAGCGGGTCACTCTCTAAACTTGATTTGTTTTTATTGTTCAATACAAATATCATGGAAATATCAAATTATATTATCACAACAACAAATGATGGTCGAGTGCTTTTATACAGTGCTTTGAGTACGGCACTTATTGTTTTGCCTAGAGAAGAATATGATAAAATCTTCGTGAATAAAGATTTTGCAAATTATGAGCACCTTGACTTCTTGATGCAACTTGGTTTTTTGGTTGAAGATAAAGAGAAACAATTAAGATTATTGGACAGATTAGCTGAAACAGAGAACACAAGGAGAGATCCAGACATTAAGATATTCTCGACAAACCGATGTAATGCACGTTGCTACTATTGCTTCGAAGAAGGAATTAAGTTTGTTGATATGTCAGAAGAAACAGCTCTACAATTAGTCAACTTTGCAAAACAATACTATCGGGATTATCACAGAATACAAATAAACTGGTTTGGAGGAGAACCTTTGCTGAATTTCAATGTCATCAAGTTAATTACTGATGAGTTGATCAAAGCTGGATTTATTCTAACGACACATGTAACGACCAATGGCTCACTATTGACCCAAGACATTGTGGACTTCTTTAAACATAGGTATGAGCACGTTTCTTTCCAGATAACAGTGGATGACATAGGCAAGGCCTATTACAATGTCAAGAAATACATCGACTTGACAGAGGATAATGCCTTTGATACTATTTTTAATAATACCAAACTGCTTTTAAAGAGTGACATTCAAACCAGAATAAGAATCAACTTTCTGAAAGAAAATTTTTCTCATGCAGTAGAAATATTTGACTACCTTAGCAAATTGTTTGAAGGTCTTCCTGCTCCGGATATTTATTTTGCACCTCTTTCATTTGATCATAAGGAGGAATATCGGAAACGAGAGAAAGCTGAATCTGAAGAACATACACATCTGTCACTGATGAAGTTCTATACGAAACGAAACATTGTTTATGACAAGGCAAATACATATAAAAATACACTTAGCAATCTGTCTTTAAAGCCAAAAGCAATCCCATGTGGAGCCTGCCGGCCTCACAACCTGACTATAACAGCAGAAGGTTTGATCTTTAAATGTCATCGGATTGTTACAGACAACAAGTGTGCCATTGGAAATGTTTATGACGGGATAAACGAAGACAGTAAGTACTACAGAGTATTTGTTGATAAAGAGTATGAAGACCCAAAGTGTCTTGAGTGTAATGTATACCCAATATGCAGAGGCGGTTGTAAGGTTGAAGCGATCATTTACGGGAAACGCGAAAATAGTTGTGACATCTTTAGCAAACATACTGAATTAGTAGAGTTGTATTATAAACAAATCAGTGATTCAAAATCTACAAGCGCTCGGAATACATTGAGAAAGGCAGTTGTAAGAACTGCAAATGGTTAGACATCTGTCACGGCGGTTGCCTGCACGATGGTTTCCTCAAATCAGGCGACTTTCGCAGCAAGACCTTCCTTTGCACTGCCTACAAGAAAATCTTTGCATATATTGAAAACCGAATGAAAGAAGCAGACCTTTTACAAGAAGTGATTTGAAATTGTAATGCTGCAAGTAAGCATCCGACGAACTATGGGTAACTGAACCTACATATCACACCAACAGCAACGATAACACACAAAGAAAACCATCATGAAAACCCTACTAAGAATAAGTCTCATCGCAGCAATCGCATTAACCATCAATGCTTGTGGAAGCAAAACTTCAAGCCAGGCCACTAACCATCAACTCGAACAAGTAACAGAGAAGCCTGACCAAAGTGAAGCTGAAAAACCCAATGAAACAGAAAAAGTCACTATCTCAGAAGACTCCATTAGAAAGGAAATAAAGCAGAAAAGGGAGCGGGAGAGGGAAGGATATGCAAAGGAACTGGAGCGTTTTGAAACAGTGCTGAATGAAGCGTCGGATAAGGAATTGCTCATCGTGCTCAAATACGCCATAATACATCATTATGTGCCAACATATGATGTTGACCCTTATTTTAATGTTTTTGCAGGCGTAGGGAGTTGGCATAGGACTAAAATGATATACGATAAGCTGTCACGCAGACCAGACCTGCTTCGGAAGATTTATCCTAATCTGGGCATATTGAAAGATTATGTAAATAGGAATGAGTTCGTCCAGCCATTTACCGACACCATTGCGTCCCAAACCATACTTCGCAATGCGCAAAAGGATGGCAAATATTTTGTGGATTCGTTGATGGGTGTCAGGTCGGACACCTCTTCTTTGGCGTATAAGTACTTCGGCACGCCGCTGATGCCTTACAAATGAGTACGGTAAGCCTTCGACGACCAACAAATAGTTGAACCAACCTATAACAACGACAGCGACTATAACTTGAAGCGAAGTTGCAGTCACTGTTGTTATTGTTGCACATATATGCGGTACCTATATCATGAAATTTTTCTGAATTGCAGCCTAATTCGTTTTTTCTTTGTAATATTGCAAGCAAATAAGCGATAAAAGGGATGAACAGAAAAGACATTGTTATGCAGATACAGATGCTGATGAGGCAGTTGTTCCCGTCTGCCGAGGTCATTTTATATGGCAGCGAGGCACGAAACGAGGCAAGGCCTGACAGCGATAATACAAGAAAAAGTGTGTTGAAAATGCAATTATTTCGAAAAAAGTAGTATTTTTGCAGCGTAAATCCCGCTCGGATGAGATATACCGAAGCTTAAGCCTCCGAAAGGGGGCTTTATTTTTAATCGTTTTGGACGCATGGAAAAAAAGAAAGTTATAGAACATCCTGTTCATGTCTTTGTGCCGCCCACACAAAGAACGTATGCGCTTGCCAGCAAATGTGACCATGTAGTTTGGCTGGAACATTATCGCGCAGGGTTTGCTCAGTCGATGCTTCCTGATGAAGTGACTCTTTCGAATGGCTATGTTGTTAAGAGACCCGTCAATTGGAAGTAGATAGAGGTATGTTAGGCGCAATCACAGGAGATATCATAGGCTCTCGATTTGAGTTCAACGGCACGAAAAGCACGGCTTTCGATTTGTTGGGTCGCGGTTGCCGTTTTACGGATGATTCGGCAATGACTTTGGCTGTGGCTGAATGGCTGCTTGAGGATTCTGACCTTACTCATGAGGTGTTGGAACAAAAGATGGTGAAATACGGCGAGATGGATCCCGAAGCAGGCTATGGAGGCAAGTTTTACGACTGGCTGTTCCGTCCCGATAAGCTTTGGGAGGATGGCATACGCCGTCCCTATAACTCGTGGGGTAACGGCTCGGCAATGCGCGTGAGTGCCGTAGGCTGGATGTTCGACACTTTGGAAGAGACAGAACAAGTGGCTGAGATTTCGGCAAGCATCACCCACAATCACCCGGAAGGCATCAAAGGAGCGCAAGCCACAGCAGCCGCTGTCTTTATGGCCCGAAACGGGGCAAGCAAGGAGGCGATAAGAGGCTATGTCTCGAATCGGTTTGGATACGACCTTAATAGGACTATCGAAGAAATCCGTCCGGAATATGGGTTTGAGGTTTCGTGCCAGAGGTCGGTGCCAGAGGCTATCATCGCTTTCCTCGACAGTAAGGACTATGAATCTGCCGTCCGTTTGGCGGTTTCGCTTGGTGGCGATGCCGACACTCAGGCTTGCATTGCGGGAGGCATCGCTGAAGCCTTCTATAGGATGCCCGATGATTTGGTTGAGGACATCGGATACCATCTGTTGCCTGCTTTCAAAGACGTCATTATCCGTTTGGCTGACAACTCTGTCTATCGCCGTTGCAGAGAACAGCTTAGACGGTGCTGGAGAAGATGACATTTTGTAGGATTCGTTAGCATTTGTAGAAAGAATAATAGCCATGTCTGCAAATTTGTTTATTTTTGCAATCGCAAATACGAAACAACATGTGTACGTGTACATATCCCATTTCATTGGACGAGAACTTGGTTATGCAGGCTGAAAGTGTCTTCGAGATAAACGAATCGTTCCAGACTTGGCTTCAGCAGCGGGTTGAGATGTGGCTTTTGGCTCAGGTGAACAGCAAAGGACGGCCTCGTTCTCGTCGCGGTAAACTAACTGATGAGATGCTGGCCGAAAGATTGAAAGACTATCCGCCGCTTGAGGAAAGCGATTTCCCAAGTTTGGCGGCTGAGGACTACGGCACTTATCTCAAATCGAATAGTGGTAAACTATCCAAAGGTTTGGAGAAATGGCTTTAAACAAAGTTTATCAACGTGAGATAGTGGAAGTGCCTTTTGTGCTTCCTGACGGCAAGGTGTTGCCGCATCCTGCTTTGGTGGTTTCATGCGACGATTTGCAAGTTGTGGAGCCAGGCTTGTTTTATGCAGTACTTGTTTCGTCGAAAAACATCATCCCTGAATTGACCATTCCGATTCAATCAGAATGGTTGTCTTCACCATTGCCTAAGGCATCCTATTTTGTCACTCATATTGTTAACCAATTCAATGTTGAAGATGTGGTTACAAGACACAATTGTTTTTTGCGTCAGCCCTACTTTGACCAAGTGGTAGACAAGATTATCGCTAATATTGTCGACGGAGACTTTTAGCAGCCTTGGCTTCTATTGTCATCCTGTATATCAAGATATGACTATGAATCGTATAATAGGAATTGGAGAAACTGTGTTCGACATCCTTTTTAAGGATGACCAGCCGCAGAAGGCCGTGCCGGGAGGCTCGACTTTCAATAGTATTGTTTCGCTCGGGCGGGCGGGAGTACCCTGCGCTATGGTGACAGAGGTGGGAGGCGACCATGTGGGCGACTTGATTTGCAACTATTTACAGGAGAATGGCGTGTCGACGGATTATGTCTGCCGGCATGAGCAGGTGAAGTCGCATATCTCGCTGGCGTTCCTCGACGAAAACAACGATGCGCAATATGTATTCTATAAAGACCATGCGTCGGTGTCGTTAGACGGGAAGCTGCCTGAGATAGGGACGGACGATGTGGTGCTATTTGGCTCGTTCTTCGCCATCAACCCCGTGATACGGCCTGTCGTGGGTCAGCTGCTGCGTGCGGCACGCGAGGCGGGAGCCTGGCTTTATTATGACGTCAACTTCCGCAAGAACCATATCGCTGACCTGCCGGAGGTGATGGTCAATATTGAGGAGAACATGCGTCTGGCAGATGTGGTGCGAGGGTCGATGGAGGACTTCGGCTATCTGTATGGGTTGCACGACGGCGATGCCATCTACGATAAGGTGAGCCAGTATTGCCGCACCTTAATCCTGACCGACGGAGCGCAATCGATTCGCGTCTATACACCCGAAGGCTGCGAACCTTATCCTGTACAAGCTATTGAGACGGTCAGTACCGTGGGAGCGGGGGACAACTTCAATGCCGGCTATATCTATGCTCTGATGCAAGGCGTTGAAAATCAAGCTGCTCAGATTGCAATGGCGCAACGTTGGAGTCAGGATGTTTGTCGTCAGTTAGGCAACAATATCAGCGATGAACTGGTGGCCGCGCTGAAAAACGCACAAAGGTAGGTGAGATGTGCCACATTATCCCTACCTTTGCACCCGTGAAATCATTACAGCAAATCATATCACCCATAGCAGCGGAGCTGGCTCAGTTTGAAAATTTCTTTGAGAAAGCTTTGCAGGCCGACACTGAGCCTATGAACGGCATCATGCAGTATGTGTGTGACTCGCAAGGCAAGCGTCTGCGGCCTATATTGGTGCTGCTTAGCGCAAAGCTACTGGGCGAGGTCAACGAGAAGGCGCTGAGAGCCGCCACTTTTGTGGAGATGGTGCATAGTGCTACCCTTATCCACGATGATGTGGTGGACGATGCGGACATAAGGCGTAACAAAGCCTCGGTGAAAGCCCGGTTCGGTAACCTGTCGGCAGTTCTGGCTGGCGACTACCTATTGGCGAAGGCAATGTTGCTGATTGCCAACGATGCCGACATCCTAAACGAGATGCTGCGCACCACCGCCGCCATGAGCGAGGGGGAGCTGATGCAAAGCCTTGTCGCTGACTGCGTCTCGCAGTCGGAAAAAACAACAAAATACATCGACATCATCACCCGTAAGACCGCCTTGCTGATGCGTTCCTGCTGCGTGGCGGGAGCCCTATCGGTAGATGCTCCACTACAGGTGCAACAGATGGCGGACTTCGGACTCAATTTCGGCATCCTCTTCCAGCTGCGCGACGATATATTAGACGGAGAGCACGTGGAATTTGCAAGGGCTTTGTTGCCGGAATATCTGGATAAAACCTTGGCTGCTCTGCAAGCTTTCCCCATGTCGGAAATGAAAGATGCTTTGCAGGAATTGACGATGTTTTGCGCTGAGCGACAAGGATGACGGAAAAATTTCCTACTTTTGCCGTCTGAACAACAAAGGACAAAACAATGAAAATCGCAGTGGTGGGAGCCACCGGTCTGGTAGGCTCAAAGATGCTTCAAGTGCTTGACGAACAAAAGGTTCAAATAGACGAACTGATTGTGGCCGCCTCGGAACGCTCCGTAGGCAAGGAAATCGTCTTTCAGAGTAAGACCCATACGGTGGTCAGTGTGGAGGAAGCGATTGACCAGCGTCCCGACATCGCCATCTTCTCGGCAGGCGGTGCGGCTTCGAAGCGATACGCCCCATTGTTTGCCGCAAACGGCACCTTCGTCATCGACAACAGCTCGGCCTGGCGTATGGAGAAGGACGTGCCTTTGGTAGTGGCTGAGATTAATGCTGACACGATTACTGATAAAACGCATATCATCGCCAACCCCAACTGCTCCACCATGCAAATGGTGATGGCTCTCGCTCCCATCCATAAGGCCTTTGGCATCAAACGCTTAGTCATCGCCACCTACCAAAGCGTAAGCGGCAGTGGAATTAAGGGGATTAATCAGTTAGATCATGAAGAAGGACGCATTCAATGCGTCCCTACAAAACCCGCATATCCGCACCAAATCTACCGTAACGTCCTCCCTCATGGGGGCGACTTCTGCGAAAACGGCTATACTACCGAGGAGGAGAAGCTGGTGAACGAGACCCGCAAGATACTACGCGACCCCAATATCGCCATTACTGCTACCGTATGTCGCGTTCCCGTTACGGGAGGGCATTCTGAAGCTGTCAATGTGGAGACCTTGAAACCCTTTGAGATGGAAGAAGTCCGAAGTCTGTTGGAGGCTATGCCGGGTGTGGTGGTACAAGATGACCCGAGTGCCAACCTCTATCCTATGGCCCTCACCGCCTATGACAGGGACGAGGTCTTTGTGGGCCGCATCCGTCGCGACTATAGTGTGGAGAACGGTCTCAATATGTGGGTAGTCAGCGACAACATCCGCAAGGGGGCTGCCACGAATGCCGTGCAGATTGCGCAGTATATTATCAATGAGTATTTTAAGTAATGAAGATATTTCGCAACATCATAGAAGCTCGCAACATCCCCAATGCCGTTGTCACCATCGGGACCTTCGATGGTGTGCATGTGGGTCATCAGGCTATCTTCAACAAGATGAAGAGCCTGGCGCGAAGCGTTGGTGGAGAGACGGTTGTGGTCACCTTCAATCCCCATCCCCGCCAGGTGCTCAACATCGATAGCTCCAACCTGCGTTTCCTCTGCACCCCCGAAGAGAAGCTCCAGAAGTTTGAGGAGTTCGGCATCGACAATGTGGTCATCATCAACTTTACCAAGGAGTTTTCGCGCACGCCTTCCGAGGTGTTCATCAAGGACTATATCATCGAACACATCCACCCTGCCTACATCGTGGTGGGTTACGACCATCATTTCGGCAAGAACCGCATGGGCGACTTCGGTCTGCTCAACGATATGATGTGGAAATACCACTTCCAAGTGGAGCGGGTGGCGGCACAGGATGTGGAGAACATCGCGGTGAGTTCCACCAAGATACGTAACGCCCTAGCTGTGGGTAATGTGAAGAGTGCCAGCCGTTTGCTGGGCTATACCTATTCCATCACCGCTGAGGTGGTGGTGGGCAACAAGATAGGACGCACGATGGGCTTCCCCACCGCCAACCTTGAACTGCCCAAAGAATATATGCTCATCAAAGGCGGCGTGTATGCCTGTTTGGTGGACTATGAAGGAAAAACCTACAAGGCAATGGCCAACATCGGGCATCGACCCACCATCGGCGACAGAGGAGAGAATCAGCCCATTATTGAGGTCAACCTGTTTGACTTCGACGGCGACCTCTACGGCAAGCAGATCCGTGTCCACTTCATCGACCGCATTCGCGACGAGGAGAAGTTCAACGGACTGGATGCTTTGAAAGCCCAACTGGAACAAGACCGTGAGAAAGCCAAGCAAATTCTGGCATGAAGATACTGCTGCTCGTCATAGGGAAGACAGACGAGGACTACCTCATCACCGGCATCAAGAAATATGTCGGACGGATAGGGCATTATGCCTCATTTGAAATGAAGGAGATTCCCGACCCTCGCAACCGCAAGACCCTCAGCGAGGACCAGCAGAAGAAAGCCGAGAGTTTCCTCCTGTTGCAGCAGCTGCAACCTGGTGACCAAGTTATCCTGTTGGACGAGAACGGAAAGCAATATACCTCTGTGGAATTTGCGGAAAGTATGGAGAAACAGATGGCTTCAGGCGCTAAACGGTTAGTCTTCATCATCGGAGGTCCATACGGCTTTGCACAAGAGGTCTATGACAGAGCCAACGCCAAGCTGTCGCTCTCGCCCATGACCTTTAGCCACCAAATGGTGCGGCTGATTTTTGTAGAACAGCTTTATCGAGCCTTTACAATTTTAAAGGGAGAACCTTATCATCACCAATAAAAGAAATCATGAAAGCATTACAACCCATTCTCATCCTTTGCGTGGCCCTTTGCTTTGCCACCTCCTGCAAGAAAGACCCCGATATGACGCTGGTGCAGAAGACTGTATATGAAAACAACGACCTCTCGTTGTTTCACGTCGATAATGGCTGGGAGGTTACTTTCATCTATGATAGTCTGAAGTCCTTTGTGGAGCTGGATTATTCCGCCTATTTGGAAGAGTACGTTCATGTTTGGGATACAAACGGTTGGCTATCCATAGGATTCAATAAGCCCGTTTACAAACCATCAGGGTCGGTTTTCAAGGCAAAAGTGCATACTTCAGAAAGAGAACATCTTTACATTAAGGCCAATAACGCCTCTGTCATCACCATGGAAGGGCTTTTCGAACTGGAAGATGTAAATATGGATTTGCTTAACGGTTCTGTTTGCAATAGTTTCGAGGTTACTTCCCAATCGTGTGGCATACAATTAACTTACGGTTCACAACTTTATGGTGTAAACTTTAATGGAACAAATTGTACCGTCTACGCACACAAAGAGTCTTCCTGCAAGGGTTATTTTAATGTCGAGCAATCATTCATCACGGGCGTAGGTATTTCTTCGCAACTTATCGTTTTCGGTGGATATATGCCCTCAGCATCCATTGAGGTCAAGGAAGCAGGCACCATTAATATGGTTCAGGCCGAAGTGAAAGACATGAATGTTTATTTGGATGGTGCGTCGGAAGCTACCGTCAATGTTACGGAAACCATGAACGGATTCCTGCTTTCGGCTTCTACCCTGTATTACAAGGGACATCCGCAGATTGACGTCGATTGTTCGGAAGACTCGCAATTGATTCCGCTATGATTTTGGCCTGAAATTTGCAAGTTTCGCGGTTTATATGTAACATCTAACTGAATTATTACTAATTTTGTCAAAAATTTGAACACGATGAAAAAAACCGTTTTGTTCCTCGTCGCCGCCTTGTTTGCGACCGTCTCTTTTGCCCAGTCCAACCTGCCCATTGATGCAAAGACCGAGAAGATTTGTTTCCGTAAAGTCATTCCTACAGAAGGTACTCAGGATGAGGTATTCAATCGTATCTACAGCCAATTTATGAACTCTTACTATAAGAGTCCTTCTACCATCCTGCAGCAAAACGATGGACGCACCATGAAAGGCAAGCACCAGTTTCAATTGGATAACGGCGACCCTGTCAAGTCGAAATGGCCTTGGATCACTTACTACTTCACCATCGAAGTGCGCGAAGGACGTGTGCGTTACACACTGACCGACTTCATGCAGAAGACCCAAAGTAACCATCCCTGCGAGGAATGGATGAACAAGGAAGACCCGTTGTATCAACCCATCTGGGACAGTTATCTGAATCAAATCGGTGCCTTTGGCGAGGATTGGGGACAGAAGTTTGAGGAAAGCCTCGTGCCTGAGAAAGTGATTATTGAGGAGGATTGGTAAACCGTTATGGCTACTCGCGAACGCATAAAAAAGGGCTTTTCCAAGCTACTCAAGGAAGAGAAGCTGAAGCTGATTGCCAACTACTTCGAGAACCCGGGCGAGGTGGTCAGTCTGCTGAAGAGCTACTGGCACCCCGACTCGAAACAGCAGCAGCTTTTTGATGAGTTCAGCGAGAACACCATCACCAATTTCTTTATCCCCTACGGCATTTCACCCAATGTGACCATCAACGGCAAGGACTATGTCGTGCCGATGGTCATCGAGGAGAGTTCGGTAGTGGCCGCAGCCTCAGCGGCAGCCAAGTTCTGGGGCGATAGGGGAGGATTCCATGCCGAGGTGATTGACGTGCGTAAGGTCGGACAGGTGCATTTTGGTTGGAGTGGCGACAAGGAGTTGCTCTTCGCCATCTTCCCGAAAATCAAGGAACGCCTCTTGGCCGATACCGACGCGATGACTGAAAAGATGCGGAAACGTGGCGGAGGCATCATCGGGATGCAGCTCATAGACTACAGCGCACAGATTCCCGACTACTACCAGATACGCGTCGAGTTCAACACAGGCGACGCCATGGGAGCCAACTTCATCAACTCCGCCTTGGAGCAGTTCGGGCACAGCCTGCAGGACTTCTTCGCTGAGCAGAAAGACCTGCCCGAAGACCTCCGTAAGGTGGAAATCATCATGACCATCCTGTCGAACAACACTCCCGACTGTCGTGTAAAGGTCTGGGTGGAATGCCCTGTGGAGCAGTTGGACAGCATCGACGAGCACCTCACAGGTGCCGAATACGCCAAAAAATTCAAGAAGGCTGTCGATATCGCCCACATCGACACCGACAGAGCCACTACGCACAATAAGGGTATCTATAATGGTATTGACGCAGTGGTAATCGCCACGGGCAATGACTTCCGTGCCGTAGAGGCAGCAGGCCATACCTACGCCTCGCGCAACGGACACTATGAGAGCCTGTCTTCTGTCACCATCGAGAACGGCATTTTCCACTTCGAGTTGGAGGTGCCTATGGCCTTGGGTACCGTGGGCGGTCTGACCAGCCTGCACCCCTTGGCCAAAAAGACTTTGGAACTCTTGGATAATCCTACCGCTCCGGAATTAATGATGATTGCCGCCACGATGGGTCTGGCCAACAACTTCTCTGCAGTTCGCTCGCTGACTACGAAAGGCATTCAGGCCGGACACATGAAGATGCACCTGAACAACATCTTGAACCAGCTCAATGCCAATGAGGATGAGAAGAAAAAGGCTCGGGAATACTTTAAGGACAAGACGGTATCGTATGCGGCGGTGGAGAAATTCCTTGAAGGTTTGAGAAGATGAAGGGTTTAAAAGCAAACGGAAAGTTTCTGCTGACAGGTGAATACCTTGTTCTGAAAGGAGCATTGGCTTTGGCGTTACCATTAAAGTTTGGGCAGAGTCTTGAGGTAGAAACATTTGATTTCGATGAGAAGCGTTTACAATGGGAAGCCTTTCGACCTGAAGGGAAATGGTTCTCCGTGACCTTAAACCGGGATAATCTGGTGAACATCTCTACGGACGACCCAGATAAAGCCCTGCGGCTGAGCCAGATACTTCAATCCGTCAAGCAACTGAACCCCAAAGCTTTTGAGGGCAACGACTTGAGCTTCACCACTCGTTTGGACTTCAATCCCAATTGGGGGCTCGGCAGCAGTTCCACATTGATTGCTAACCTCGCGCGCTGGGCCAACGTGAATCCCTACCAATTGCTGAAATTGACATTTGGTGGATCAGGTTACGATATTGCCTGTGCTACTGCTGAGCAACCGATATATTACCAACTCGTTGACGGAGAGCCAATAGTTGACACCATTGACTTCAAGCCTCTCTTTGCCGACCACTTCTTTTTCATCTATCAAGGCCAAAAGCAAAGTTCCTCCAAGGAAATCAAGGCGTTTTTGGCAAAGGCCAATCCCGTTGATTTGCAGAAAGACATAGAAGCTGTCTCGGAAATCAGTCGAGCTGTGCCCAAATGCGAGAGTTTGGACGAATTTGCCTTGTTGATGCAATGCCACGAGCGCATCATCGCCCGCTGCATTGGACAAGAGCCTGTGCAGAAACATTTCCCCGACTTCGAAGGCGTTCTGAAATCCTTAGGTGCCTGGGGCGGTGACTTTATCCTTGCAGCCACAGAATGGAGTGAAACGCAAGTAATAGAGTATTTCAAAGGGAAAGGTTTGGAGGTGATTTTGGGGTATAATGACATCGTATTGTAATCGTTTTCAAGATTTTTGTTATTTTTGCCGTTGAAACAATCACATAAAGACTTGAATAATCTGTAATGCAAAACATCTGGTTAAACGAGGCATATAAAGGCGAAATACCCAACAGCTTTCAAGGTAAAGTGGGTTGGCAAAGCCCATCAAACATCGCTTTGGTGAAATACTGGGGCAAACGAGGCAAGCAACTACCTCAAAATCCTTCAATTAGTTTCACTTTATCGGAATGTTGTACCGAGACTTTCGTGACTTATGAAAAATCGGAAAGTTTTGGTTTTACCTTCTATTTCGAGGGTCAGGAAAACCCTGTCTTTGGAGCCAAAATCGAAAAGTTTTTGCTTGACAATCAGGCGTTTTTTCCGTTCATCAACCAATTGAACTTGAAGGTCGAGAGCCGCAACACCTTCCCGCATTCCTCGGGTATCGCTTCTTCGGCTTCATCAATGAGCGCTTTTGTGATGTGTTTGCTCGACATAGAATATGGGATCGCTAGAATTGAACGTCAACGTGCTGGCATTTTCTCTGTCGTTTCGCAAAAAGCCTCCTATTTCTCCCGTTTGGCCTCGGGAAGTGCCTGCCGCTCGGTGTATCCCAAGATGGCACTTTGGGGGGCAACGGAAGCTTACAATGGCAGTTCCGATGAATATGCTGTTCCGTTGGAAAACGACATACATTCTGTCTTCAAGACCTATCGCGACAGCATCCTGATTGTCAGCGGTGAGAAAAAATCCGTTTCCAGTCGTGCAGGACATGGTCTGATGGAAGGTAATCCTTATGCTCCAGCACGTTACGCACAAGCCAACGAGAATATCAAAAACTTACTGACGGCCTTGAAATCAGGTGATTTGGACACCTTTATTAATATCACCGAGTCAGAAGCCCTACAGCTTCACGCCTTGATGATGTGCTCTAATCCGTCATTTATTTTGATGAAACCCAACACATTGCATATCATCGAAGAAGTTAGGAACTTCAGAAAAGAGACTCATATTCCATTGTGTTTCACTTTGGATGCCGGTCCCAATGTGCATTTGCTTTATCCAGAGAGTGAGGCTGAAAAAGTGGAAAAATTCATCAAGAGTGAATTGGTAACATATTGTAACCAAGGCCGTTGGATTGCTGACCATGTGGGCGACTGGCCAAAATTATTGATGTGATGAGGGAGCGTTACTATAGCAAGGTGATTCTTTTTGGTGAGTACTCGATGATATTTGACAGTACTGCCTTAATGGTGCCGCTGAAGCAATTCTCGGCCCAATGGCGCTTTGCTTCTTCCTTGTCGGTTCAAGGTGTGGCAGCTTCCAATGCCAGCCTGCAGCGCTTTGCGGAGTATCTTTCCTCTTTGGATATCAAATACCTTTTTGATTTACAAAGGTTTGACCACGATTTGCAGTACAACCTCTTTTTGGACTCCAATGTGCCTTCGGGTTACGGATTGGGTAGTTCGGGTACACTGGTCGCTGCTGTTTACGATGCTTACGCTGAACAGAAAACCGAGGACGGACTGAGACTGAAAGAGATTTTTGGCAAGATGGAGAGCTATTTCCATGGGAGCAGCTCTGGCATCGATCCACTGCAATGCTATCTCGGAAAGCCTTTCCATATTACAGCAAAAGGCGTTCAGTTACTTTCTGATGACTTCCTCAATAAAGACATCCATATCTGCCTTATCGACACGAAGATAAAGAGCAACACCAAGCCTTTGGTCAACCATTTCAAGAAGCAAAGAGAGAACCCTGAGTTTTTGAGCTGTTTCCAAACAGAGTATCTTCCAAACGTGAAATTCTGCATCGATACGATGGTTTCCGGTGACACGGAACTGTTTTTCAAGTCGTTGAAGCAGCTTACCAAAGTACAGAGGGAGTACCTGCGTCCGATGATTTCAGACAACACGTTGGACTTGTTTACAAGGGATTACGACTTCCATTTCGGTGTGAAGATATCAGGCTCTGGAGGTGGTGGCTATGTTTTGGGCTTCACCGATGAGGTTCAAAAAGCCGCTGATTTGCTCACGGATTTTGAAGTGATTTGGCTGTAAATGTCTATTTTTGTCGCCCGATGTCAGCCTTGAGAAACATAGAATCCTGGATTGAACGCACACTGACCAAGTTCATCGACTTTTTCTATCCCCCTTTCCGCAAGGTGATGAGCCTTGAGCTGTTCCGCTACGGTGCCTGCGGAGGAATGAATCTGGTCTTGGAATGGGTGCTATACTATGTTTTCTACCATTTCGTCTTCCGTGCCCAGGTATTCGATCTCGGTCATCTTGTTTTCAACCGAAGCATCGCCTTTTTGGCTTTCACGCCCCACATCGCAGCCTTCGTCTTCAAGTTCCCCATCACCTTCCTCACAGGCTTTTGGATGGCGCGTCATATCAGCTTCTCAGGTTCCACGTTAAGGGGTAGGACACAGATTGTCAGATACCTGTTAGTCACTGTAGGCAACATCTTGTTGAACTACTTTGGCCTGAAGCTCTTCGTCGAGGTCCTGCACTGGTGGCCCACCGTCTCCTACGTCATCATCTCCGTCATCTGCGTGACGTTTAGTTACTTGACGAATAAGTTTTATTCGTTTAGGAAAGATAAGAAGGAAGGGGTTTGATTCCTTTCCAGAACATCCAGTTTGAGCGATTGGGCTTTGTTAAAATACTGGCTCGTTTTCTGCCTTAAAGCCAAGTCAAAGTTATGTCAAGGTTGTATCAAGGTTGTATCAAGGTTGTGTCAAGGTTGTATCAAAGTTACAAGAGAGTCACATCAATGTAGCCCAACAGTCATGTCATAGTTAGGCGAGATTTGAAAACGCAGGTAAAGCCGGCAGAAGTGTTAAAACAAAGACTAGTCTAACGGGGTTNNTGGGACAGGGACAGATTTTCTCACTTTTCTCACTTTTCTCACGTGAGAAAATGAGAAAAACACCATTCTTTACGGCATGAGAATGAGAATTTCTCGACCAATATATGATTTGATACAATAATTATTCTATTTTTGCATTTTATTATTTGAATAATAATTATCAGAATGATAAAAATATAATTCTATGGGTAACAGCAATATAACAAACCCATTTGTGGTTGGGAAGTATGTGTCGGAGGACTATTTCTGCGACAGAGTCGAAGAAACCGCCTTTCTGAAAAAGCAGGTGGATAACGGTCGCAACACGGCCATCATCGCACCACGACGCTTAGGAAAGACAGGCTTAATCCAGCATTTTTTTGCCCAATCCGACATTGAGAAGCGTTATCACACCTTCTTCATCGACATTTATTCCACCAGTTCGCTATCTGAGTTTGTCTATCTCTTGGGCAAGGAAATCTACAAGGAACTTAAGCCTTTGCGCACGCAATGGACGGAGAAGTTTTTCGGTACTATTAAGTCGTTACGTCCTGGTTTCAAGCTTGACGCTGCAACAGGTGAGCCTGTTTTTGACATCGGCTTGGGCAGCATTGATCAACCGCAAACCACCATAGACGAAATATTTACCTACCTCGAAGTTGCCGACAAACCTTGCATCGTTGCCATTGACGAGTTCCAGCAGATTGCTAACTATGCTGAAAAAAATGTCGAAGCTTTATTGAGGACAAAGATTCAGCAATGCAAGCAGACTTTGTTTATCTTTTCGGGTAGCCGTCGTCACATGATGAGCCAGATGTTCAACTCGCCTTCCAAACCTTTCTATCAAAGTGCCATCACTACCGACATAAAGCCTTTGGATAGAGTTGTCTACACCGATTTTGCCTCGCGGCTTTTCAAAGAATACAAGAAAAGTATTTCGGCTGAGCTTATTGAAAAGGTGTATGACGACTACGAAGGTGTCACTTGGTTTATGCAAATGCTTTTGAATGAGCTATTCGCTCTCACCGAGAAAGGCCAAAACTGCGGAATGGAGTTTTATCCTACCGCTTTGAAAAACGTCATTCAAACCCAAGAATCGAGTTATAAAGACACGCTTTCCAACATTTCCGCCAAGCAAAAGCCTGTGTTGTTTGCCATCGTTAAGGAAGGCGAGGCCGTCAATACGACTTCGATTAAATTCTTGAAAGAAAATAATTTGGGTTCTTCAAGCTCTGTCCAAGCCGCCTTGAAAGGCTTGTTGGAAAAAGACATCATCACCCGCACTGAAAAAGGCTACCGAGTGTATGACTATTTCTTTGCGGAGTGGCTACGGTGGAATTATTGAGGGACTTATTCAGAAAAACAATGACTATTTTTGCAGCATGAGAATGAGAATTCTTGGACATAGAATCGTTGTATATTTGGGTCTGACAATAGCGTTGGCTTCCTGCGCCAAACCTACTGTCGTGCCTCCGCAGGAAGAAACCCTATATCAGTTAGATGGCTGCTTCCCACAAAAGCTTGACAGCATCATCCAAATCCTTGACACGCTAAATATTGAAGTGCTTTCAGAGAAAGAAAGGGCGCATTATTGTCTACTGAAAGTTTGGACCCGCGACCATAAATTCCTGTACGACAGCATCACGGATTCCCTGCTGAAAGTGGCTGAGGATTATTTCGTTGGTGGTAATGACAAGTGGTTTGAAACACACACCTGCGAGGCTCTTTCGCGCATCGCCTTTAAGGAGGGCAAGGGCGAACAGATAAAAATGGACTGGCTGTTGAAGGCATTCCAAAGCATTGAGCAATGTAGGCATGTGGACGAGCGTCTCCTCCGTTATTCGGGCAAGACTGAAAACGAGCAAGAATTTATTGACAACTATCGTTACAAGATACAGATGCGTCTCGGCATGTGCTATTTGGACAACGGCTATCATAAAGAAGGGCTTCGTTACCTTAAGCCAGTTGACACATATTTCTATGAAAAACAAAAATACAGCAGCCGGTTCAACTCGGCTTTCATGCTGGGAAACGCCTATTTGGCCCTAAAGGAATACGACAGCTGCCAGATGTATTTTGAACAAGGCTTGGATGCAGCCCAAAGAATGCAACAAACCGAAAACATTGCCTATTACCATTACTCCATGTCATTGCTTTATAGGTATCAGTTCGACAATCAAGACTATGAAAACGAAGAAGAGGGACAAGAACTGCTACGAAAAGCCATTTCAGAATGTCATCAAGGCTTGGCCTTGTATCAAAGCCCGATGTTCAAGTATAAAGACGGGTTATACAGCGACCTTCAGAAATCCTACTATCGACTTGGGCAATACGACTCATGTGCGTACTATGCTGAAAAGCAATTGGATTTCATGAAAGCCATGCACTTTGAGATTGTGCCGCATCGTGAGAATGCTGACCTGTTCTTTAATTTGTATAAATCATACGATGCCTTAGGTAATCAGGAAAAAGCGCTGGAATACGCAAACCGTTATTCTGAAATGGAGCGGGCTATTGTGAAACAGCCGACAGCCGTCGAGCAGGTAAAGAACGAGTACGACAAGAAAATTGAGATGATGCAGTTGCAACACAGACAACAAATGAAGCAGACCAAACTTTACCTGTTGCTGGCATTGGTGTTGCTGTCGCTCGTTGTGTTGCTCTGGCTCAGCTACCGCTACCGCAAGAACAAGGAACTCGAGATTTTGCGCCAAAAGGAAGCCTATCGAAGACTGGAATCCGAGTTTCAGTCGGCATCGCAGCAATCGTTGCAGGCACTTCAGCAGCGCGTGATGGAACTCTATAAAACGGGAAACGAAAACAAGTTGGAAAGCATCTTGGCCGAATTTGAGATTTCCTATCCCTTAGCAATAGAAAAAATAAAGACCAATTACCCCGACCTTACAAAATCTGAGCAGAACATCCTCATTTTGTCTTTCCTCGGCTTCAGGACAAAAGAAGAGGCCGAAATCCTGCATTTGAGCGTAAATACTGTGGAGAAATACCGCACCAACATCAGGAAAAAGGCAGGTTCGGATGCCGCCGCCCAGTTGATTGGGTGAGAAAAAGCCGTACTTGCTAGTTTTACAAACCATTGTTTTCTAATACTATAGCTTTTCATCAATTCACAAAAACCCGTACTTTTGCCCAACCCATGTAGTAAAAGACATCACTTTGCTTAGTTTTGCAGCATTAAACTTTTTAAACATTAAAATATGAAAAGGACTGCATTACTTCTTATCTTGGGTCTTGTATTGGTCTCAGGCTATGCACAAAACTACACCTACGACTCTCTTTGCCACTACTACATGGGCGATTACGGGATGGAGTTTTACAACATCCTCGGCCTGCGCGATGGAAGCATCCTCGTCCACTTTGGAATGCGCAACTATGACGAACAAGGCAATTACACCAGCGACTATGGACATGAATTTCTCAAACTTGTTCAAAACGAGGAAGGGCTTTCCGATGCCGAATCCGCTTTTATTCCAAATGAATATGTCACTTTCACAATGATGGAACGCGATGTCAAAGGTGACGGCAATCTTTTTGTCGGTATTGACCGCGATTTTGATAACCTTACAGCCACCCTCCACATTCGACATTTCAACGATGCGCTCGACTTCGACGATGGTGACGACATCCTTGTGCTTCTTGAAGACACACTGTTTCTTTATCACGACCCTTGGGCTAACGATGATCCACAACTCAGCCTACAAGGAGAACAATTCCTCTTTGACGGTGGCGACATCATTTTAAGGTATGTTATCCTGATCCAGGACCCATTTGTCCAACCTCCTTACACTTCACCTTATGTCACTGTGTTTGTCCGCATTGGAACTGACGGCACCATTAAGGACAAGACAGTTCTGCCCGCCACCCTATTCGACCCTACACACAACTTTTTCTACCTCGGATTGTTCAACGAGTCGCCAAGAGAATACTTTTTTGCTAACCGTTTCTACATCAATAATGAACCGTTTATAGAGATGTGCGTGTTAGATTCTATGTTTTGCATCCAACGCATTGACACGATTTACCGAAATCTAACTGACAATCTTAATACATATTTTAATATGTGTCATATCGTGTCTTTGGACGAAAACTCTTACATTTTAGCCTCGGAGTATAGCAGAAACAACACCTTCATTGACCGTGGTGTTCATGTCACGAAATATGACAAGGCAACCCATACAGTCCTTGCTAACACTTACTTCCCTACCATACCCATGACCGAACATTTAGGCAGTGCCCATTGCTTGGGATTGGAACGTACTGCCGAAGGCAATGTGTTTTTCGCTCACTGCACCCAAGATCGCGCAGCAGGTTACGTAGGGCAGATAGGCGTGGCCATGTTGGATGCCGACATGAACGTCATCTGGCTACGCTACTGTCTTGAGCCGACTGGATACATCCATGAAAAGAGCGGCTGCAAGAACACACAAGTTCTCGACGATGGACGCTTTGTGGTGGGTTCCATAGATTTCGCCATTGGCGAGATTTTCCCCAAGCCCTTCTTCCTCGTCTTCACCGATGAAGGAGGCACAGTCATTCCTGAAATGGAGTCATTTGTCCGACCATACACCTATTGGCCCAACCCCATACAAGACGAACTCCATCTGAATTATTCTCCCGATGTTCAGCCTGCCCGTATTGAGCTGTACGACCTGCAGGGCCGCCTGGTGCAGACACAGACACATGGGCTTGAAAGCCTCCGTCTGGAAGATTTCGCTGCTGGTCAGTACCTGATGAAGGTCACCTTGGCCAACGGTCAGACGTTCACAGACAAGGTAGTGAAGGAATAGACAGGCTTTTCTTATAGTTTCAATTAAGCTCACACCACCCATTCTCTGCGGTTCCCTTGCTGAATCCTTTCTGATTTCAGCACGCATTCAGCAAGGGGGCAGCAAGGGAAGAGCACTTTCCTTCCCGTTGCCAAGTAGTTGCCTCGCTCTACCCAAGCACTTCCCTGTGAAATGCCTCGGTTGAAGTTCACTTGATGTTCAGTTGTTGTTCAGTGTAACACTGAAGAACAACTGAACAACAACCGAACAACAGAGGACTCATCTGCGGCGCAATACCTTGGCATCTACGAGGCAACACCTTGGGATGAGTATTGCTATTGTTTTTCTAGTTTTTGCTTTTTATTATTGGAATAATAATTATCGGAACAATAAAATCACAAAATTCGCTTCATTCTATTAAGAATCAATAATTTGTATTGTTCTTTCATCTCATCCGAAAGAAACGATTCGTCAATTTTTGCTTCCCAAGCAGGCCAGCATTGTTCAAAATGAGCTAACAAACCATCGATGATTTTCTCTGAAATCCCTGCTTTGTTTGCCGCCTCAACAAAATCCTTTCGGGCAATACGCTTTTTTTTGCCATTCAAAGTTAGTGCAAGCTCTTCGGTGTCAGCAGGGTTTATAATGGCCACATTGAGCAAATCGTATGCAGGCGACAACTCGTATCGTCCTTCGTCCGGCGACAGCAACGAGAAATTCTTCAAGTGCATGTCGTTGTTGCCCGTAAGCCAACAAAAGATCACCTCTTCGTAATAATTGATCACATCTAATTGCGGAATGGTGGAATAGTGTTCGATAGCCTTAGCCACCTGCTCGTATGAACTACGGTATTTGTATTCCGTCTGTCGCTCAGTTAGTTGGCAGAAGTCCTCCATTGGAAGTTTGTAGCCTTTCGTATCGCGGTCCATACGGCGGGTAAGGTAGCCCAACGAATCATCAGCAAGTCGAATCAAGGAATGTTGTGCCGTTTTCAGTCCAGCGATTTCGGCAAGGTGCATGGTGAGGTCTTCGTTCTCAGGAAGTTCAGCAAACCTTGAAGTCTGTGGCTTGAAGATGTAGGCACCCCATAATCCAACTATAGTCAATCGTTGACTTCCTTCGTGCTTTTGTAGGTTCAACGACAATTTGGGCTGCACGCCTGTCAATGTCGTCTGCGAGCGGATGATTTGCTCGGCCAAACGATCCATGTCGGATTGGGTATATTCCATGATGGGTGCTGTGGTCACACCAAAAAACTTGCGGGCGCAACGGGCATGAAAATCCTTTTCGCCCTCGTTCAATTCCTTGTAACAAAACAAACACTTACACATATCAATCCTCCTCATTGTCAGGGATTACACTAACGGCTCCTATACAATCCTTGCAGCAGAGCAACAGCAATGACATCCTGTCAAGAATGCTGATGTCGGTATTACGCATGGCCACGTCCAAGAGCCAGCCTTCGGGTATCAGTCCGTCGAAAAACGGGAATAACACATGACTTTGATAAGCTTCCTCGCGCAAAGGCAAGGTGAGGCTGATGGGCTCGGCCTGTGGCCTGGCAAGGTAGGTGGTTTCGTATTGAAACTCATAACCATCCTCTGTCTCGGCGAGTCGTCCTGCCAAAATATCCCGAAAGTAAATCAGAGCCTTTTTCATTGTCTATCCTTTCTTGACACGGGCATCATTTCATAATTGAATAAATTGAGTACTTGGTTCACTTTATCGAGCCTGACTGTGGCTTTGCCTTGCTCCATCTCACGGACAAAATTCAATCCTACGCCCGATTTGAAGGCAAGTTGTTCTTGAGTCAGACCATATTGCTTTCTTAACCGTTTCACGGTCTCTGTCAAAGGGGTTTTCTTCATCATTTTACATCCTTTCGGCTGCAAAAATAGTACTTTTTATTGAAATTACATTAGATATGATGTAAAATCACTAAATTTCCATAAAATTATATTCGAACGGGTGTAATTCTACCCAATCTGACTCCAATCAAAAGTCTGTGCGAACAATTCCTTGTAATGCTCGCGTAACATCCTGTTCTCGGGTTTGGCGAGTTTGGGGTCGTCTACAAGAAGTTTGATAGCCGCTTCGCGCACTTGGGGGATAAGTGGGCCGTCTTTTTGGAGGTCGCCAATCAGCATCTCGATTTGTCCGGATTGGCGTGTGCCGCCTGTTTCGCCCGGACCGCGTAATTCGAGGTCCACTTCTGCGATTTCAAAACCGTCGTTGGTGCTGCACATCGTCTTCATGCGGGTCTTGCCGTCATTGGTCAGTTTGTGGTCGGTGACGAGGATGCAATAGGATTGGTCGGCACCACGTCCCACACGACCTCTCAGCTGGTGCAACTGCGACAATCCAAATCGGTTGGCGTTTTCAATAATCATCACCGTGGCATTGGGTATGTTGACCCCCACCTCGATAACAGTAGTGGCCACCATAATCTGAGCGTTCTTCGTGATAAAACGCTGCATTTCGAAGTCCTTGTCCTCAGCACTCAATCTTCCGTGACAGACGCATAGCTTGTACTGCGGTTCAGGGAAGTCGTGCAGCAAAGCTTTATAGCCCTCCTGCAAAGCAATCATATCCGTCTTTTCCGACTCTTTGATGATAGGATAGACCACATAAATTTGTCGCCCGAGGGCAATCTGCTTCTTCATGAACATCATGATGCGGTAGCGATCGTCGCTATAGACGTGGTAGGTTTGCACGGGTTTACGACCAGGGGGCAGCTCGTCAATTTTGGAGACATCCAAGTCGCCGTATTGGGTCATCGCTAAAGTACGGGGGATGGGTGTTGCCGTCATCACTAATGTATGGGGAGGGATCTCTGTCTTTTCATAGAATTTGGAGCGCTGCTCTACTCCGAAGCGATGCTGCTCGTCGATGATGGCTAATCCTAAGTTTTTGAATACTACCTTGCTTTCAATCAACGCATGAGTACCCACTACAATCTGCATCGTACCATCAGCCAGACCTGCATAAATCTTCTTGCGTTCTGCGATTTTGGTGGAGCCTGTCAATAAGGCAAAATTGACATCCATCTCCTTCAGCTGTTCTTTCAGGGTGGCGAAGTGCTGCTGTGCAAGGATTTCTGTAGGAGCCATAAGGCAAGCCTGAAAGCCGTTGTCCAAAGCGATTAGCATTACCATAAGAGCTACAATAGTCTTGCCGCTACCCACGTCGCCTTGCAGCANNCTTGTAGAAGCTGTTGAAGTAGTCGCCTACCACGTTGAAAACGTGTCCCTTGACGGTCTGCTCACGATGCATCTTGTTGCGCAGCAGCTTCAGTTGGAAGAAGAAATGCTCCTCGTATTTCAGTCGCCGTGTAGCCTGTTGGATTTCGATGTTGTTAGAGGGCAAGTGGATCTCGTAATAGGCATAGCGACGGGGAATCAGTTGGTTTTCCTCAATGAGCGCCTTGGGTAGCGTCTCGGGGATATATTCATACACCTGTTGCAGAATTTGCTTCTGCAACTTGGCGATGGTGCGCGTCCCCAAACCGCTGTTTTTCATACGCTCTGTGGTGTTGTAGATACCTTGAAGCCCTTCACCGATGAGCGGGTCCTTAGGGTCGTATTCTTCGATTTCGGGGTGGACGAAGTTGAAGTTATGGTTAAACTCGCTGGCCTTTCCGAACAGCACATACTTCACACCTGGTTTGTAGCGGTCCTTAACCCATTTCAGTCCGCTGAACCACACCAGCTCGATGCTGCCTGTCTCGTCGCTGAAGACCCCCGTGGCGCGGGTCGCCCTCGGTGCCCCAATCATCTTGATGTTGGAAATGGTGCCAACTAACTGATAATACACGGTGTCGTCATTAATATACGCCACCTTTTGGATTTGGCTGCGGTCGATATAGCGGAACGGAAACTGGTTGAGCATATCCTGATAGGTAAAAACGCCCAGCTCCTTCTTCAGGACTTCGGCCTTCTTCGGTCCAACGCCCTTTAGATACGCGATGTTCGTTTGCAGCAGGTTTGTTTCCATGGCACAAAAGTAGTGTTTTTCGGAGATAACTATTTGTTTATATGCCTATAATTGACTATCCCGTTGAAATCAGCATGGACCTCGGAATCTCCGTTATATATGATGCAAGTGCTAATGACATCTTCACCAAACAAGTTCCTAAAATAGTCAAGATTCTTGGAAAAATCGGGATGATAGCTTTGCGCCGACTTGATTTCAAACGCACGCAATTGCATGGCGTATTCCTGCACCAAATCGATTTCGTGTTGCGAACGGTCACGATAGAAAAACAGATTATTCCGCTTTCCTTCATTATATCTGTCTTTCAACTGCTCGCATATCACCATATTCTCAAACAAGGCGCCCCTCAAAGGATGGCGGTTCAATTGGTTAGGATTCTCGATTCCCAATAAGAAGCAGGCCAATCCCACGTCATAAAAATAGATTTTCGGTGTCTTCGAAAGTCGTTTGCCGATATTTCGATAATAGGGAAAAAGCCTGAAAGCGGTATATGAGGTTTCCAAGATACTCATCCATTCCTGAATGGTTTTGTACGAAACCCCAATCTCGCCCGCAATGCTATTGGCACTGAACTCGCATCCGATACGTCCCGCGCAAACTGTCACAAATCGTAAGAAAGCAGCCCTGTCCTTGATGTTTATGATTTGGCGTACATCGCGCTCAATGTATGTGGTCAGATAGCTATCATACACCTCCTGAGGTGTTTTGCCATCACCCCAAACACCAGGGAAGAATCCGGAAAACATCAATTCATCGGTGCTGACCGTGTCGATATCGCCTAATTCCTTTATGGATAGAGGGAGCAAGCGCTCGANNTCCGGTAAATACTGGGCTTCATCAACAATCAAGCCGTTGCGATGCGACAGCAGAAAAGCTTTGATTTCACTCTGAACCATTGATCTAACGGCAATGTCTTCCAAATTCACATAATCGTAGGTTGGAAACGCCATCTTGCATAGCGTGGTCTTCCCCGATTGACGCGGACCCGTCAAAGAAATAACGCTCCATTTCTTCGAAAGCTCAATAAGTCTATCTTGTAACTTTCTGGTATACATACTTATAGTTTGATATTTGTCAGATTAGAGTTTGTACTTCTAATTTGGCAAAAATACATAAACTTTCTCAATAAACAACAAAAGGAGCATGTTTTTCGCTAATTGTGCACAAAATGGTCGATTACGATTATTAATCGTCAATTAGGATTTGGAAGCACCTTGTCCTTGCGGTGTCGCCGCTCGGCTCTGGCTGACAATCCAGACTCCGGTAAACACCAGTATCATAGCCAAACCTTTCTTCCAAGTGAAGTGGTCCAGACCGATGACGATGCTGATGATGGTAGCAATAATGGGCTGCACGTAGTTGTACATACTGACCAATGTGGGACGCAGGCGCTTCTGTCCGATAGGGATGAGGAAATAGGCGACGAAAGTGGCGAAAAATACCACGTAGGCCACCTGCCACGCTACGCTGCTCTCCATCTGTCTCAATGGGATGTGGATGAGACTCTTGACATTGAGAGGTAGTGCCACTAACATGGTGAACAGGAACATCCATTTCATAAAGGTGACCACGTTGTATTTCGAGATAAGCGGACGGAAGATGCCGAGATAAAGGGCGAATGTTAGGCCATTGACTACCACAAGGAGGATGCCTAAAGGCTTGGTTTCGGAAGCGCCACCTCCCAGTCCTACCGAGTTGAAGACCAAGATCAAAACGCCTGCCAGACTTACCAAAATACCCCCTACTTTTTTAAAGGTGATGGGCTCCTTCAAGACGATGGCGGCCACAATCATGGTAAGGATAGGGGTACAGGTGTTGGTGATGCTCGTGTCGATGGAGGTCGTCATGGTGATGGCTTTCAGGAAGCTCCATTGGGTGAGGAATAGGCCTAGCATGGAGGCAATGAAGATCTTCCACAGGTCATTCAGCGGCACTTTTTCTTTGGGNNCAATAGGGTGGCACCCGCCGCGCGAAAGCATAACAGATCCATGGGGGTCACTACATGCGCGTTGGAGATATTCTTGCAGCAAACGATGTTGAACCCGAAGATGCAGTAGGCACCGAAACAAGCGAGGTGCCCAGTAAGTGTTGATTTATTCAATCCCATAGACCGGTTTCTAAGAGGCCGCGAAATTACGGAGAAATTCGCTGCTTTTGACACTTCGTGGAAATTTTGCCTTGGTTCTATCGGATTTGCCATCCGAAAGTTATCAATAGCAGCATTTTCTATGCGAAATAACGATGTCGCTCAATGCCCAATTCACAATATATACCTAGTTTTGCCGTTGAAACAAAAACACCTATTACTTTAATGAATACCGTGCATAAAAAAGCCATATTATTGTTTTCTTGCATTTTTGTTATGTGTTGTTCGTTCGCCCAAAATGCGGCAAAGATTAGTTTCAACACATCGACGCTTCGAGAGGGGGTTATTGTCGGCTATTCGAGGATCATTCATCAAAACCATGAAATCGAGGTCGGACTTCGCATCCATATCAACAGGCTAGCTATGCCTGATGACCAAGAGAGCATCTATAATAGACGAATGTATGCCTCAAGTTTTGCACAACACTTTGGGCTACAATTGGGCTACAATTGGTATTTCCTTCCTTGTCTCAACCATTTGAAACCTTTTGTGTTTTATGAGCTTCAAGCCGCTTATTCAACCACAAGAAACCATGGCTACGGATGGACTTATAATGCCAACGACGGGAGTTACATTCCTATTGAAGAATATACTGAATCTTTTGGGCCTTTTCTTTGGTTACAAAACACCATAGGAGTAGGCTTCAAGGTTGATATTTGGAAATCGTTTTATCTTTTTGAGAAGATGGGATTTAATGCGACCCAAATCATTGGAAACGATGACAAACTAATGCCGGATCCTTTTCAAAAGTTTCCTTGGTTAGTCAATGAATTTGGTTATATGATTATGGCTGGTGTTGGATATAGATTTTGAGATATAAGTGCCGCTTATGGAATTGAAATTCATTGATATTCATACGCACACGGAAGAATCCAGCGAAAACCTCCTTCAAATCATCAATTTGAATTTGGAATCACCTTGTACCGAGCAAGGCTTTTATAGTTATGGCATCCATCCGTGGGCTTTGGATAACGTTGATTTTCGAACAGAAAAAGCATTGCAAACCCTTGAAGAGAAACTGAAGTTGCCACAAGTCCTTGCCCTCGGCGAGGCGGGTTTAGACAAGATGCATAAGGCGAGCTTTGAGCAACAGATGGAACTTTTCGAGCGGCAAATAGAACTTTCGGAAGCCATCCAAAAACCGATGATTCTGCACGACGTGAGGAGCCACAACGAAATCATCGCCCTGCGGAAGAAGCACAAGGCACAGCAGCCTTGGATTCTTCACGGCTTCAGCGGAACGGAGCAGGATATCCGACAATTGACGGGACAAGGGATTTATCTTTCGGTGGGTGAGAGTTTGCTGCATCCCGAGAGGAAGATTTATAAATCGTTCAGGTTCATTGATTTGGATTATCTTTTCTTTGAAACGGACATGGCGGAAATCGGCATTGAAACGATTTATAAGACAGCGGCAATCCTATTAGAAACAGACCTTGTTTCATTACAAAGGCAAATCTTTAGTAATTTTGCACGATTATTTGGATGACACGCTTCGAGTCATTGCGAGGAGGAACGACGAAGCAATCCAGGGATAAAGCTTGTTTTTCTGGATTGCTTCGCTTCGCTCGCAATGACGCAAAGCGACAACAAGGAACACATTATGGAAGACTGGAGAGACAGAACCCGCCTATTGATCGGCGATGAAGGCATAAACATACTGAAATCCAAGCATGTGCTCGTGGTGGGCTTGGGTGGCGTGGGTGCCTATGCCGCCGAGCAGCTGGCCCGTGCGGGCATCGGCAAAATGACCCTTGTGGACGGCGATGTGGTGAATGTGACCAACCGCAACCGACAGCTGTTGGCCCTGCAAAGCACCCTGGGTCGGCCAAAGGCCGAAGTAATGGCTGAACGCCTGCGCGACATCAACCCCGACATTGAGCTGACGGTCCTCAACCAATACCTGAAGGACCAGGCCATCATCGACCTAATGGCACAGCCTTTCGATTATGTGGTGGATGCTATCGATACGGTGGCTCCCAAGGTGTTTCTGCTCTATTACGCCAAGATGAACAACCAGCGCATTGTGAGCAGTATGGGTGCGGGCGGCAAGTTCCATCCTGAAAGAGTGGAGATTTGCGATATCTCAAAGTCCAACCACTGCCGATTGGCCTTCTATATCCGCAAACGGCTACATCGTTTGGGCGTGTTCGATGGCATTAAAGCGGTCTACTCCCCCGAGCCTGTGGATGCTTCTTCCATCATCACGGAAGGCGTTGATGAGCAAAACAAGGTCTCCAACGTGGGCACCATCAGTTATCTCCCAGCCGCCTTTGGCATCTTCTGTGCCTCGGTGGTGATTAATGACTTGTTGGGAAAATAGGTAAAGCGCTACCGCCCAAGTCCCTCTTAATGCGCTTCCAGCCAATTTGCACCGGTGTTCATCTCCACGATGACAGGCACCGAGAGCGGCATAGCGTTCACCATTTTATCCCTTACGAGGGCTTTCAGATCCGAAAGCTCGTCCAAATGGGCATCAAAGACCAACTCATCATGCACTTGCAGAATCATCTTCGACTTCATCTTCAAGCGTTGCAGTTCTTCGTGAATGCCAATCATCGCAATCTTAATCATATCAGCTGAACTGCCTTGTATGGGTGCATTGATGGCGTTACGTTCAGCGAACCCCCTCACCACGCTGTTGGAACCATTGATGTCGCGCAGGTAACGGCGGCGCCCCAGAATAGTCTCTGCGTAACCCCGTTCCTTGGCCAAAGCGATGCTGCGGTTCATATATTCCTTGATGCCGGCATATTCTTCAAAGTATTTCTTGATGATATTGGCAGCCTCGCTTCGCGAGAGTTCCATACGCTCTGCCAGACCGAAAGCCGACATCCCGTAAATGATGCCGAAGTTGACTGCTTTCGCCCTGCTGCGCTGTTCCTTGGTGACGGCTTCCATCGGTACATGGAACACTTTTGCCGCAGTAGCCGCGTGGATATCATGCCCCAGATTGAAGTCGGCTACCATAGCAGGGTCCTGACTCAGATGGGCGATGATACGCAACTCGATTTGGGAATAATCGGCTGCTAATAAGGTGTATTGCTCACTACGAGGCACAAAGGCGCGACGAATCTCGCGCCCCTGCTCGGTACGCACAGGGATGTTTTGTAAGTTGGGGTTGTTTGAACTCAGTCGCCCCGTTGCCGTAACCGCCTGATTATAAGAAGTGTGAATCAGTCCATCTTTTGGGTTGACCAGAGCCGGCAGCGCATCTAAATAGGTCGATTTCAGTTTAGTGAACGAACGATAGTCCAGGATTTTCTGAACGATGGGATGCTTATGAAGGAGCTTTTGCAGTACCTCCTCGCCTGTGGCATATTGTCCCGTCTTGGTTTTCTTTGCCTTCTCGTCGACATGCAGTTTTTCAAAGAGAATTTCGCCCAACTGCTTGGGTGAGGCAATATTAAAAGGTGTGCCAGCCAATTCGTAAATCTCTTCCTCAACTTTATGGATCTCGCCTCCGAATTCCTCGCTAATCTGTTGCAAGTTCTGTGTGTCAATCTTCACGCCGTTGGCTTCCATACCACTCAACACAGGCACTAATGGCATTTCAATCTCATAAAACAACTTCTCAACACCATTGTCCTTCAATAGCGGCAACAGTTTCTCATAGAGTTGCAGCGTGATGTCGGCATCTTCAGCGGCATATTCTTTCACTTGCTCCACTGGAACCTCGCGCATCGTCTTCTGCTGACGGCCTTTGCCAATCAAGTCTTCGATGGGGATGGTGAAATAGTTGAGATACACCTCAGCGAGATAGTCCATATTATGGCGTTGCTCAGGCTCTATCAGGTAATGCGCCAGCATCGTGTCGAACAGCTTACCGCTCACGTTGATACCGTATTGCGCCAGCATGGAGATATCGTATTTCAGGTTCTGTCCAATCTTGAGGATGCTTTCATCTTCAAACAGTGGGCGTAACAGTTCCAGTTTCTTTTGGCATTCTTCATGGTTGGCAGGCATAGAAAGATACCAGGCCTCGTGTGCTTTGATGGCGAAAGAAACGCCTACCAACTCAGCGGAATACACGTCGATATTGGTGGTCTCGGTGTCAAAGACAAACTGTTTCTCTTTGGACAACAGCTCCACCAGAGCCTTGATGTCAGTATCAGACTCCACGAGCTTATAATCGTGTTTCACGTTTTTGGCCGATACCTTGTCGGAAAAAGCCAGCAGGTCGCCCGAAGTGCCGTCTTGATGAAACAAGTCGAAACCACTGGATGGATTTGGGGCTCCGATGGAAAACAAATCGGGTTGAGCAGTGTCTGTTGTGACCTTTGTTACAGGTGTTTCCATAGCGGTCGGCCCATTGTGGGATTTCTTATAATCGTCCAAGAAACGCTTGGCGAAGGTTTTGAATTCCAGTTCCTCGAAGAGGGTCATCAGGACAGGCAGGTCGGGTTCCTTCATACGGAGTTCCTCCTCGTCGAACTTGACCGGCACCTCCAAATTGATGGTAGCCAGAGCCTTCGACATCAGTCCCTGCTCAGCGAAATTGATGACGTTCTCCTTCTGTTTGCCTTTCAACTCGTTGGCATGAGCGATGAGGTTTTCTACCGTACCGTATTGACCCACCAACTGTGCTGCGGTCTTCTCACCGATGCCCGGAATACCCGGGATGTTGTCGGAAGCGTCGCCCCAGAGACCCAAAATATCTATAAGCTGCTTAGGCTCTTGTATACCGTAACGTTGGCAGACCTCCTTAGGTCCCCACACCTGAGCCGGTTCGCCGAACTTGGCAGGCTTGTAAAGCAGAATCTTATCCGTAACGAGTTGTCCAAAGTCCTTGTCGGGGGTCATCATATAGGTGACAAATCCTTGCTGCTCAGCCTTTTTCGACAGCGTACCTATGACATCATCGGCTTCATAACCTTCCTCGCCATAGATGGCGATGTTGAAAGCCTCGATAAGCCTGATAATATAAGGTATAGACTCGCGCAGGTCGTCGGGCATCTTCTCGCGGTTGGCCTTGTATTCGGTATATTCCGCCTGCCTCTGGGCGGCACCCGCCACATCAAAAGCCACACCGATATGGGTAGGCTTCTCGTTCTTCAGAATCTCGTAGAGCGAGTTCAAGAATCCCATCACCGCTGAGGTATTCAAGCCTTTCGAGTTGATGCGCGGATTTTTGTTCATTGCAAAGAAAGCCCTGTAAATCAAGGCGTAGGCATCCAAAAGGAAAAGTTTTTTTTCGTTGTTTTCCATGACGACAAAAGTAGGAAAATTTGAACAATGTTGATTTTTGAGAGTCAAATTTTTCTAACGAGAGACACTATCCAAAGCATTGTGATGTGTGCCTATGATTTACGAGTGAAACATAAATTCTGTCAGAAACCGTCAAAATCTCGATAATTTTTGTAGATTTTGACGGTTTCCAGCATAAAAATTTGTTTTACTTTTTTGCAAAAAACACTTTCCTTTCAGCTTATTCATCCAAGTAGAACAATAAAGCAGCGACGCCGATAACCAATAACCAGAACAGGGCGATGCGCCAGAACGATAAGGGATATTTGCCGCCTACCTTGCCGGTCTGGCCGTTCACGACAAACTGGTAGGTCTTGTTCTTGTATTTGAACGAGGAGATCCACGTGGGCACCAGCAGGTATTTATAGGTGATGTTGCTATAGGACGTCAAGAACTTGAGCCGGTCGGTACGGTCTGCGTTCCAGCGTCTCTTGATGTATTTGGCGATGTTGATTTTCAGGCGCGAGTTGATGGTCTGCTTGGCCATTTCCCATCCTTCCTTCAGGCCTATCGAGTAGCGTTCGGCAACGAAGCCGGCCAATGCCTGTGGCGTATAAGGTACCAGCTTCGAGAAATCGAAAGGCTCGCAATCCTTCACGCCTGAGTCTTCGTGACGTTTCGAAGCCACCACGGTGATGTCGTCGAAAAACTCCTCGTAGGTGCCATTGACGCGCTCCCAGTCGGTTTTGGTAATCTTCCGTCCGTTGTCGTCTTTTTCGATGCTGTCGTATCCCGCACGGGCGTTGAACTGGGAAACGGTTTGAGCATCGTAGGTCCAATAAGGCAGATACACGCCGTTGAAAGCATCGGGCAAAGCGCATTTCTTGGCTTTTCGCGGGGCAAACCATTTCTTACTTAGCCATTTGGTGAAGTTGGCACCGGCCTGTTCCTTGGTGACGGCAAAGAGGCATACGGCTCCAGGGGCTATGGTATCGTTGGTGGCGGCTGGCATCACGCTAGTTGAGCCGCAGAAGGGGCACACGGCGGCGGTTTCGAGGGCATCGTAGATGCTGACGGCACCACATTGTTTGCATTGCACCTCTTTCTTCTGCTCGCCCCAGTTGAAGCTCTCGGTATGTATGGCCGACTCAAAGTCCAGCTCCTCGATTACGGTGTTTTCGTCACCTCTTGGCACTTCGCGGGTGTATCCACAGTACTCGCAATGCAACATACCTGATGCAGGGTCAAAGGTAATAGTGGCACCGCATTGGGGGCATTTCTTGTCGGTTTCCTTTTCGGTCCTTTCTGAAAAGATTTGTTCTTCCAGGTTATCGTAGTTGTCTGCCATCTATCATTGAATGTTTCTGCAAAAGTACAAAAAAGTAATAATTGTTCGCGTATTTTTTCTACCTTTGCCCCGAACAAACAAATTGTCAACGTTATGAACAGAAAAACTTTACTCTTACTCCTGTTGGCCCTGATGGTCTCGCCTTTTGCCATCCTTGCCCAAAGCCTGAAAGTGGGCGGTAAGGTCATCTCGGGCGACGACGGTATGGGGCTCCCTGGCGTCACCGTGCAGGTGAAAGGCACCTCGCAAGGCACCGTCACCGATATGGACGGCAACTATAGCCTTGTTGCCGACCGCGACGATGTGCTGGTGTTCAGCTTCGTGGGCTATAAGACCAAGGAAATCGCCATTAAGGGCAAAACCAAAATCAATGTCACGCTGGAGTCTGACAACCAACTGTTGGACGATGTGGTGGTTACCGCTTTAGGTATCAAGCGCCAGAAGCGCGAGCTGGGCTACGCTACTGAGGAAATCGAGGGCGATCTCATCGCCAAGTCGGGCTCAGGTAACGTGATTAACGCCTTAAGCGGTCGCTCGGCTGGTGTGCAAATCATCAACCCCAACGGCGTGGACGGTGGTGCGGCGCGTATCACCATCCGTGGTAACAACAGCATCTTTGGTGACAACCAGCCTCTCATCGTGGTGGACGGTGTGCCGATGTCGAACGAAGGCGGTGTCACCGACTGGAGCGGCGGTCGCGACTGGGGTACTGCCCTGAACAACATCAACCAGGAGGACATCGAGAGCCTCGACATCCTGAAAGGCCCCACGGCAGCAGCCCTTTACGGCTCACGTGGCGGCAACGGCGTGGTGCTCATCACCACCAAGAAAGGCTCGAAACAAAAGGGTTTGGGTATCAGCTATTCGGCTGGCTTCAAGATTACTACGCCTTATCTCTACCGCTCGGTGCAGAACAAATACGGTGCCATGGGTCCTATCACCTTCCACACCCCGACTTTGACCCCCATCGAAGGGATGTTTGACGAGGAAGGCAATCAAGTGTATGAGTATCCAGGCATCTATAGCGTCGACAACGGTCCGGCGGGTGAGCCTACCAACACTACCTTCGGCTACTATGGCGGTGCCCAAAGCTGGGGCCCCGAGATGAACGGCGAGAGCGTACTCTGGTGGGACGGAAAGATACGCAAGTACGACCCGCAGCCCAACAACCTGAAGATGCTCTTCAAGAACGGACACACGATGAACCACAACATCGCTTTCCAGAATGCAGGCGACTTCGGTAGCGTCCGCGTGTCGTTTACCGACTCGCGCACCGATGCCATCATCGACAACTGCAACCTCCGTCAGACCACCGTCAACGTGGGTACGCTGCTGAATGTATCGGAGAAAATCAAAGCCGATGTGGCTTTCACCTATTTGGACTACTACCGCCTCAACTCGCCTGAAATCGGTGAGTCGAACAGCAACTTCAACAAGGGCTTGCTCTACAGCTGGCCCCGCAGCTGGAAAGGCATAGAGACGACGACCTACGAGAACGAGGACGGCACGATGAATACCTTTGACGGCTATCCTTACCCCTACATCTACAGCAGTACTTTCTGGACGTACTACAACAATAACACTACGCTCGACCGCGATAAGATGTACGGATCTATCCGCCTGATGTACGATATTACACCTTGGCTGAATGCCACCGCTAAAGTCGCCATCGACTGGACCAACGACAACTACATCACCACCCACAAGCCCACCACCATCGACGGATTGGCTGGTGGTTACTACTCAAAGAGTAAGTCCAGTTCGGTGACGCGCGACATGGACTTCTTGCTGACTGCCTATAAGGACAAGATCTTCGGCACGAAGTTCAACGTGCGTTTCTCGGCAGGTGGTGAACAGTACTACGGCTACCGCGATGGGCTGAACGGCACCTCGGGCAAGTGGGCATACGCCAACCTTTACACGATATACAACTACTCGGCTGCCACTGAGCGCACCTTTGGCGAGTCAAGATGGGAAAAACAAGTCAACTCGCTGTACGCCTTCTTCAACCTGAGCTACAGCGACTGGATTTTCCTCGATGTGACGGGACGTAACGACTGGTCGTCGACCCTGCCTATCAACAACAACAGCTACTTCTATCCCTCGGCCACCTTGAGCTTCGTCCCCACCTCCGCCTTCAAGCATTGGAACTGGGGTCCCGTCAGTTTCCTTAAGCTGAGAGGCTCGTGGGCACAGACGGCCAGCGATACAGAGCCTTACCAGCTGACCTACACCTACAACACGGGGTCGTTTGGCAACCAACTGTCAGCCACTCTGCCTTCCACCGTGCCGCCCTTGGAGCTGAAACCCCAAAGACAACGCTCCTTCGAATTGGGCTTTGACATCGGACTGGGTGCCCGCTTCAATTTGGACTTCACCTATTACAACATCTACAGTTGGGACCAAATCCTTTCCTCGCCGCTTGCCCCCTCGTCGGGTGCCAACAACGTGACCATCAACACAGGTGTGGTGACCAATAAGGGTATCGAGGCTATCATGACCTACGACATCGCACAGGGTAAGGACTACGGCGTGCAAGTAGGCTTGAATCTGGCCCGCAACAAGAACCGCATCGTCGACCTGGCCGGCTCCGATATGTACCTGCTCTCCGAGATTTGGGGTTCCAACGGCCCTGCTATCGCGGTGGAAGAAGGGGAGGAGTACGGTACCATCTACGGCTGGGATTATGTGTATGAATACACGATGCCCGACGGCAGTACTGTAGGTCCCTTCTACGACGTCAACGGCAACCCCATGCCGCTGCTCAACGAGACGGGAACCACCTACCTTAAGACCAGCAACCGTGTGCCCATTGGCAACTGCGCTCCCGTTGTGACTGGAGGTATCAATCTGAGAGCTTCCTATAAAAACTGGTCGCTCTACGCCTTGGTTGATGCCAAGTTGGGTGGCCAAATTTACTGCGCCTCCTACGTGGTGGCCATGCAGACTGGACAGAGTCTGGAGACGCTTTACGAGCGCGAAGGTAACGGATTGCCCTACTATGAAGACGGCGAATTTCTCGGCAACTACGGCATCATCCTGCCGGGTTACTGCATCAACACCGAGACGGGTGAAGCCGTGGAGAACGACCACGTGGTGCACTACCTTTATAAATATATGCCCAACTTCGGTGGCTGGGGCAACATCCTCAGCACCCCCGGCATCGTTAACAACACTTGGATTAAGATGCGTGAGTTGACGCTCACCTACGACTTCCCGCGCAAGCTGTTGGACAAGCAGAACTTCCTCAAGCAGGCCTCCATCTCCCTTGTGGGCCGCGACTTGTTCTACTTCTACAAGACCCTGCCTGACAACATCAACCCCGAAGGCACCCAAGGCTCAGGCAACGCCCAAGGCTTGGAGTACGCCTCCTATCCGGGTTCACGTTCGTTTATGTTAAACCTTAAAGTCAGTTTCTAATCATGAAAAAGCAACCTATCATAAGCAATATCTGGATGGCTGCGTCGTTCCTCCTCGCAATGACGTTTGCTTCGTGCACCAAGGGTTTCGAAGAGATGAACCAAGACCCCTTCTCGCCAACTGGAACAACGGTGGAAGCCTTGTTCAACGGCGTGGTGAAATCCTTGCAACAGAGCATGAACGAGCAGTTTTACCTGCAAAACGAAATTTGGTATCCAGAGACGGAACTTGGCGCGTTGACTTCCGAATCGTGGGGCAACTCGCAGATTGGAACCTCTATTGTCTGGTCGGACTATTACCTCATGTTGTCCAATATCCGTGAGCTGGAGAAACGCTTCGACGCTTATGGCGACGAGCAAGCCGACCCAGCTGTCTGCGACAAGGTACGCGCCCAGCTCAACATACTGAAAGCCTATCAGACCTTCAAAGTGACCGATATCTTCGGCGATATGCCCTACACACAGGCCGGACGCATCTGGGAGAACCCCTCGTCGCAAGCCATGATGAAACCCGAGTTTGACACCCAGGAGAGCATCTACAAATCGCTGTTAGAGGAACTGGCGTGGTCGCGTAACGTGTTGCACGCCGACTCTGCCACCACCGCTTTGGGCAACGAGTATTACAAACTTCCTTATGACGTATTGCTTAATAACGACTACACCCTCTGGGCTGAGTTTGCCAATGCCCTCATCCTGCGCCACGGACTTCGTATGTACGACAAAGATCCAGAATATGCCACTCCGCTGTTAGTGGAGGCCTACAACTACATCTATACTAAAATGAGCGCTTCAGGGGGTGTAGCTACGGGCGGCGGCGTGTGCCTGTGGCCCAGCCTGCTGGGTACCAACTGGGACACCAACTGGTCGTTCCGTGAGCATAAGCACCTCCGCATGGGCGAAACCATCTGGAGCTGCCTCTCGTCGACCAACGCAATGGACGGTAGCGGCATATACGACTACCGTACCTTCCTCTTCTTCGACACCAGCCACAAGAACGACAGTATGCCCGACGGTGCTTGGAGGCCCTTCCCCCAGATTCGCACCGAGGAGACCCCCACCGAAGGCGGCTCGCCCTATGCCCAAAGCCGCGACGGCAGCTATACCTTCAAAGGCCCCTCCTGCCAGTTCTCGCCTTTCAACTACTATCTGACGAGAGACGAGAAATACGTCCCCCAGATTCTGGTGACCTACGCCGACGTGCTCTTCATGAAAGCCGAGATTGAGGTGAGAAACATAGGCGGTATCACCCCGCCTCTCAATGCCGACGAGTCTATCCGTGCTGGCGTGTATCAGTCCTTCCTCTTCTGGACGCATATCCCTGGACAAACCAGCCGTTGGCAGTTTTTCTATCCCCAATACACCAATTACATCGGCAATCTGGATATCTGGTCCTATTGCAACAATATGGCAGCCAATGTGATGAACTATGCCGTATGGATGAATCCTGAATATGACGGTAGTCAGGAGTTCTACCTGAAGATGATCTACCAGCAGCGTTGGCTCAACCTCTTCCGCCAGCCTTGGGAGGCATGGGCTTTGGCCCGTCGCACGATGGCGACACCTACCACTACCGACCACGCCAAGCTGACTTCCTACAGAATGGAATATCCACAAAAAGAGATTGAATACAATTTTGAGAACTATTCCGCACAATTGGCACGAATGTCGCACGGCGACACCCGTCAAACCAAAGTGTGGTGGATGGATTTTTAATAGTTAATAGTTGGTAGTTAACAGTTAATAGTTGATAGTTAATAGTTTAGAGTTATTAGAGATAAATACCTGATATTATGAAAAAAACATTCTTATTCCTTACAATGATGCTGGTGAGCATCGGGCTGATGGCCCAAGTTGAAAAAGTCTTCGACTTCAACAACTATGTTGAAGATCAAATCCTTAATGGCCAGGACGGCTGGTATGTCCGTGTACACAGCGCAGGCAATGGCAGTATGGGTCCCATGTATACAGCTTATATGGGCCAGTTCTGGGGCACCACACCTCCAACACCCACAGCCGACGAAACCTTGGGTGTGTTTTCGCACGCCTCGGGTACGGGCTTTGGCGATATTGCCACCCATGGTCTTAGTGAGTACGGCTTCGATTTCAGCAATGGTGGCATCATCGAGATTGAATGCGACCAGTTGCGCGAATGGTGGGGTACCCTGTTCGGCATCGGTTATGATGGCAATGGCGACGGTTCAGTCCTGCCTCCCGTCCATCCAGCCCCCAATCACGCCAACTACGAACCCATCACTCCCGATCCTGAGTCCACCTCCCCTGATGGCGGTGTTTATATGCTCCTCACGGGTAGCAACACCGATCCGTTGTTTATCAAAGGCATAGTGTTACCCGACAATACGGTGGCCTGCAACTTCCCGGTCTCGACACCCGAAAAGGAATGGTGTCGCTGGAAGGTCTCCATCGACCTTGATGCCAATAACGGTGCCGGTGCCGTTACGCTTTATGCCATGTGGGACTTGTCGAACGGCGAGTGGGAAGCAGTTCCTGAATGCCAAGGTCTCAATATTGGTTTAACCCCTGGCAGCGGTGACAAATTTGACCCTGCTATGTGGGATAAAATCTTTATGCTGAACAGCGGCTGGTGTGGTTTCGACAATCTCATCATTCGTCATTTCCCTGGGGGATTGGACGCACAGTTCATCGATTTTGCTGATATCAATGACCAATTGGTTTACAACGAGCCTATCACCTTGCAAGCTACCGCCACATCGGGACTTCCTGTCAGCTTCGAGGTGCTGCAAGGTCCTGCTACGGTCGAGGGCAACATACTGACGCTTACGGGAGAGGAAGGCCTTGTAAAGGTGCGTGCCTCGCAGCCTGGCGACGGTACCCAATGGCAACCTGCTCCTGCGGTGAACCGCTCGTTCTATGTAGTCGACCCCGAGAATTACGCTCCGCAGATGACCATACGTCGTCCCTACGAGGGCACCAAGGTCTATATGCCCGACTTCGAAAATCCAGTGATGGTGGTGCTGAGCGCCTACATCGACCACGGTACCGTGCTGAAGTTTGAAGAGGTGAAATGCGAGGTCGACGGACAGGAACTTTTGCTGAAGACCGACTATCCCGACGACCCCAACAACGGCTACTGGTACACCACCTGGACGCCCTCGGGCCCCGGTACCTACAACATGACCATATCCATCACCCAGACGGGCGGCAAGGTCACAACGGCTTCCAATACTTTTGAAGTGACCACCAATTACAACGACATGGTGGTTTCAGCGATGAATGGCGAAATGATGGCAACTACCTCACAGTTTACCGACCATGGTGAATACGTCTTCCCGACCCATGTCAACGCTTTCAACGCCATCAACCTGCACTATCTGCACAACTGCGTCAACGGCAACTGCAACACCTACGACCACATCAGCTATGTCCGTGTGAAAAACTACCGTGGCGAATGGGTGGAACTCTGCCGTTACATCACTCCTTTCGGCGTGGAGTGCATCGACGACCTTGATGTCACCGACTTCACTTTCGTGTTGCAGGGACTCGTTGAGTTTGAGTATTATAGCGAACAATACCAAACAGGTGAAGGCTACAACCCCACCGCTATCTTTGAATATACCAAAGGCACTCCGGAGTATCCTTATGTTGACATGCAGGAGATTTGGTATGGCAACTACGCCTTTGGCGACTATGCCGACCTTTGCCCCGTACCCCTCCGTAAAGTGGGTTTTGACCCCTGTGTTGAGAAGGCCAAGCTGCAAATCACTACTTCGGGCCACAACTGGAGCGACACGGGTAACGGAGCCTACAATACCGGCAACGCCGCCGAGTTCTACGAAGCGACCCACAATATCAATATCAATGGTGCCACCGCCTACACTCAGCATCTGTGGGAAGCCTGCTCGCCCAATCCGGCCGGCTGCCAGCCTCAGAATGGTACCTGGACCTACGCTCGTGCTGGATGGTGCCCAGGCAGTATGTCAATGGTGTGGAACTACAGCCTCGATGAGTATCTTCCTGATGGCGGTGCCGACTTGATCTATGAGTTCGACCCCACCTACGTCGACCAATGCCACCCCAACTATCCCGACTGCGTCAGCGGACAGAACAATTGCCCGAACTGCGACAACTCAAGCAACCCCATCCTGAGAGTCTCGGCCAAACTAGTTACTTACAGCCACAATACAGACATCCTGATGGATGTTCCGCAATTCCCCAATGTCGACAAAGACCCGTTTGAGGTGACCATCACGCCCAATCCTGCAAGAGACCGCATGACCCTCACCACGAATTACGACAAAGGCTTTGCGACAGTCCGCATCATTAATGCCCAAGGCGCAATGGTGCGTAAATTCAATATGAAAGACTCGGCCACCATCGATGTGAGCGACTTGTCGGCTGGTGTTTACCTGGTACACGTCATCGGTAGCCAGGTGGTAACGAGAAAAGTTGTGATTCAAAAGTAAGACCATGCAACTAAGAATCGTCAACCAATCCAACAATCCGTTACCCGCCTACGAGACAGCCAACTCAGCTGGAATGGACCTTCGGGCATACCTGCCCGAAGGTCCTATGACCCTTGAGCCGATGCAGCGCGGCCTCGTACCAACCGGCCTCTTTATGGAAATACCCGAAGGCTACGAGGGGCAAGTGCGTCCCCGCAGCGGACTGGCCCTCAAGAGCGGCATCACCGTACTCAACAGCCCTGGCACCATCGACGCCGACTATCGCGGACAAATCTGCGTTATCCTCATTAATCTGTCCGACAAGCCTTTCCTCATCAACAGCGGCGACCGCATCGCACAGATGGTCTTCGCACGCTGTGAGCAGGCTGAGCCTGTGCAGGTCGAGATGCTGTCGGCTACGGAACGCGGAGCGGGGGGATTTGGACATACAGGGAAGAGCTAGTTTAGAGTTGTTAGTTTAGAGTTTGTAGTTTTTGAATTATGAGGTATACAGTTATTTTGGTGATGTTGGTGTTGGGTTGTACGACGTTGGGGGTCGCTCAGGTGGATGTCAAGAAGAACGCCACCTATTTCTCTAACGGCTTGCAGAGCAAATACCGCGAGGACACACAAGGGGCCATCCGCAACTTCGAGCAGGCCCTGCGTTATATGCCCGACGATGCCGCCTCGATGTTCGAGCTGAGCGAACAATACTACAACGTGGGTCGCGTAGAAGACGCTTTCAACATGATACAGCAAGCCGCCTACCTCGACCCCGACAACAAATGGTATCAGATGCGCCTTGGACAGTTCTATCGTAACCTGGAGCAGTATGACGACCTTATCAGCCTCTATGAAGGCCTGACAGCGAGATACCCTGACGACCTGGAAATGCTCAGTGAGCTGGTCGATGCCTATCTGCTGACCCAGCAATACGACAAGGCCTTGCAGAAGATGGACCTGCTGGAGCGGCAAGTTGGCGAGAACGAAGTCATCACCGAGCAACGCCTCAATGTACTGAAAAGACAGAACAACAGCCAAAAACTCATCGCCGAGTTGGAAAAGCTGATAGGACAAAACCCTGAGAACCTGCGCTACTACGGGATGCTGGCCCAGGTGTATGCTGAAAACGGCAAGGACAAGGAAGCCCTGAGGACTTACGAACGGATGAAGGAGCTCAGCCCCGACGACCCCTACATCCATATCTCCCTCTTAGAGTTCTATGTAAAGAACGACGATATGGACAAATCTTTCGACGAGTTACTTGCCGTCATCAACAGCCGGACTCTCGACCTCGCCACCAAAGCCAACATATACGACTATTGGATGCAGCAGCTCAACAGCTTCGCTTCCCAAGATGCGGTAAAGTTCTTGACCCAACTCCCTGAGCGGGTGCGGCAATGCGGCGAGGCTTTCATCGAAATCCATCCTGACAGCAAAATCGGCTATCTGATTCTGGGCTCTTACTATATGTCCGAAGAAAACGCCCAACAGTCGAAAGCGATGTATCAGCAGTCGCTGTCCATCGACAGCACCGATTTCCTCTCGTGGCAGAACTTAATTATCAGTGAGTCGCGCCTCAACGAGAATGAGGCCGTCCGCGACCATGCCATAGCCGCTTTGAAATACTATCCCATGCAGCCCGTCTTCTACTGGTACGCAGGCGTGGCCAGCGCTGTGCTAAAAGACAATGACAATGCCATCACTTATTTGGAGAAGGGTAGGAGATACACCACCGACAAGGTGCAGCAGGCCAATTTCGACGCCTTCCTTGGCGACCTCTATCACGAGCAAGGCGAGGAAGAAAAAGCCTTTGAAGCCTACGAGCGGACGCTGCGCAACGACCCTGATAACGTGCTGGTGCTGAACAACTACGCTTATTTCCTTGCGCTGAAAGGCCAGGACTTGGACAAAGCCTTGGAGATGTCGACCCGAGCCGTCACGATAGAGCCCGACAACCCGACCTACCTTGATACCCATGCCTGGGTACTCTATATGCGAGGCGACTACAAAGAGGCCGAGAAGCAGATGAAGAAAGCCCTGAAGCTGCTGGAAGAGCCCGATGAGACTTACACAAAGCATTACGACGCCATTAAGAGCAAACTGGGGCGGTGAATTTTACTATTTTTTATTGTTAAAATCCCGTCCGTTTTTTGCCTTAGGTAAGTCAATGGTGAGTCAAGGTTGTATCAAAGTTGTGTCAAAGTTAGGATAGAGACGCATCAATGTTGCACTGCGGTGAAGTCAAAGTTAGGCGGTATTCGGGAAAGCGCTGTCCCAAGTGTCTCACCTGTCTCGCCCCCGAGACAGTGGGACACTTGGGACAGTTCTCACTTTTCTCACGTGAGAAAATGAGAAAAATGAGAAAATCACTATCTTTGCGGCATGAGAATGAGAAAAGTCTTACAAAGCATCATACTGTTGCTTAGCGTAATGTGTCTGCTGGCGGGATGTGAGAAATTGACCTCACCCCGGCCCTCTCCTCGAGGAGAGGGTGGAAGACTCCCCCGGCCTGCGGCCACCCCCTCTGAGAGGGGGAAGCCTGCCGGACGCTGGTGCTTGTCGACAGCCTGATGTGGCAGCAGCCCGACAGCGCCTTTGCGCTGTTGATTGACTTTGCGGCCAGCCCCGAGGCTGACAGCCTCGATGAATTCGACCTGCATTATTTCCATCTGTTGCTTTCCGAATTGCTTTACAAGAACGACTACGAGCAGACCAACCGCAAGGACCTGCTGCGGGCGGTGGCGTATTATGATTCTATTGCGGGTTCGCCTGGAGCTGAAGCACGCGGTATGTCGGTAGGGCCATTCCGCCGTAGGGACGCATCGCATGCGTCCGCCCAAACGACGGCGTTTCTCGCCGCCCGTGCCCATTATATTAATGGTGTGGGCTATTACGAGCGCGACAGCGTGGTGGAAGCGTGCAAAGAATATCTCAAGGCATTGGAAACGATGGAAGGTCTTTACAAGGAAATGAACTTGTCAGGAGACAAAGCCCGCCTTATGGCATTAGTAAGCACACATATTACAGCGCTGTTTTCCGACCTTTACATGCATAACCAAGCTGTTTATTTTGGCAAGAGATCGTTGGAGTATTTCAGTCAATACGAAGCTCCCCCTCGCCATATTGCCTGGATGTTAGATGAACTCGGTGCTCAATATGACATGATGGATAGTTATGACACTGCTTCCTTTTATTATTGTAAAGCTATAAAAATCCTGCCTGATACAAATAATATTACCTATCGGGATATTGTAACACATCTTGCTTGCCTGTCTTATAAAAAGGGAGGACAGCTTTCAACCACGTTAAAAACACTGAAAGGGATAGCTACTAAGGCTGAAAGCGACAAGGAGTTCTTTTCAAGATGTATGAATATTGGTGAGGTTTTCTATCGCGAAAATCAAATTGATTCGGCATGGGTTTATTTGAGCAGGGCCTTTCATGAAAGCCCAAGCATCAATTCCAAGAAACAGGCTGCCGAATGGTTGGTGAAGATTTGCAAGGCACAAGGCAAAGACAGCGAAGCGCACGAATTTGCTGAATTCTTGGTGCCATTTGCCAACTGGGAAGAGAACCAAGGTTTTGTGAAATCACAGCTGACAGAACAATACAAAAACTATGTACAGCGAAGACAAGAGCACGTGCATAAGCAAGAGAGGAAGAAAAACATAATGTGGACATTGACAATAATCGGATGCCTACTTGTTCTGTTGTCATCCATTGCTATACTATATTTTAAGAACAGGAAAAAGAAGCAACATCTTGAAATGCAGATAGAAACCGAACGTCAAGCCCATCAAGTGCAACAGAAAGCACTTTCAGGAAGGCTTAGGAAAAGCAATGAAGCTTTGCAAGATGCATTGAAGCAGTTAGATGACAATTTCAGTTACAATGAATTCCAAAGTAACCCAATAATTACTAAAAACTACAGTTCTTTTGTTGAGACACCGATTTGCACACATATTCTTGAAACCGTACGCCAACAAAGATTCAAGTCAAAGATAGAGTATTTGGCTTATAAAGAATATGCTCTTCATAATAGACAATTATTGGCATTGCAAATCGCTGCCGATGAAAAAATGGGTCATTTCACCATTCGATTAAAAAAACGCTATCCAGGTTTGACCGAAGAGGACATAACATATTGTTGTCTTTATCTGCTCGACATTACCGATGCTGACATTGCTGCTTTAATGCAAAAAGCATATCCAACGGTATGTGAGCGAAAGAGGAAAATAAAGCGTATTGTCGGAGAAGATAATAACCTTGGCGTTATACTCCGTAATCTCCCAGATTAGGATATAAGGTTTATTATCAAGATAATACGGAAAATTCCATACTATTCCATACCCTTTTTCTCTTGACAGCGATGCGGCTGCTGCACTAATTTTGCAATCGAATTTCAAACACAAATCGATATGCAAAAACACAAACTAAACATTTATGTATTGTTGCTAGGATTATTGTCGTTGGCGACATGGCAACAAGCTTATGGCTTCATTTTAAGTGACGGATATAGTCACATTAATATAAAAGAAGCCCATGTGGAAGGAGTTCCAAAAGGTTCCTCCATTCAAGCCTCTATCAATGGCCATGCCCTCACGGTGTCCTTCACCGAGAACCTCGGTCAGGTAGCGATTGAAGTCTCCACGGTTTCAGGAATCTCGGTGGAATTCACTTCCACCCCAACGCCCAACGGCGTGCAATGCTACATCCCCAACACGGGTGACTACATTGTCACTTTCACCTTGACCAACGGGGACGAGTATTATGGGGAGTTTTCGGTGACGGAATAAATAACAAATCCTAAACAACAAACTAAAGCACAAATCATTAACCCTTTAATCTCAAGTAAAATGAAAAAAAGAAACTTAATCATTGCCACAGTATTAGTGGCCGTGGCGGCATCGGTCGCCTTTGTGTCCTGCAAGAAGGAAAACCAGGAAGCCTTGCAGAGCAATTCTCAACCTGTCAAGACCTTCACGGTGCCCCAGATAGACGACATGAACGCTTACCTGAGGGAATTCAAGCAGAAAATGCAGGAAAGCCAAAACAGCAAAGATGTCGAATACCTAAGCCTTGAAGAGGCCGCATGGCACCTTTCCAGCGTTGCCAATTACGACTACGCTAACGTTAACGTGGAGTATACAGACCTTCGCTATGATACGCTCTATTATCAAGTGAACATCACGAATGGTCAGGTCGCATTGTCAGATCTTAACGCTATCTATGAAAGCATAGCAAGTGACATTGACTCGTTTTACCAAAGTCTCGACTTGCAGGAAAAGCACTTCCGTTTCATCGGTGCTTACATTACTACAGACGGGCAAGTCATTGTAGAGTTGACGACTTCTTATATTATTTTGGATCATACTTATTATTTTGGCGACGATTATTTAGCTGCCATATTCTGCTTTAACCGTTTTGACCAGGATTCCAGTTACATTTGGAACACCTCAGCAAAAGAGGAGTTGGAAAGCGCCATCAATTTTTTGGAAGGCCATGAGTACATCATGCCCGGTCAATATTCCTTAGATAGAGTTTATTATGTCTTTTCGATGACACAAGATTTTCAATTTCAAGACAACATCGACCTATACGGATCCGACTTTTTGATGAACTCAAGGATATTTGCAGCACATGGCGACACTTATTCTGTACCCACCCTAGATTTCAACACCATGTGCTATTGCGTTGATTCTTACCTGGGACTCGGATTTGAATATGTCAATAATCATAGCAACTTAAGGAATCAGCGTCCGGTACGATGGATAATTAACTGTGAAAAATACATAAATGAAGGTGATACATGGCACACATTCTGTCATAAAATAAATGTGACAATTGCCCAAGTTGTAATAAACGACGACCCGAATCGATACTGAAATAATGATATTGGCATTCCATGTGAAACACTTTGCCTGGAATGCCATTGCAACCCTTTACTATATGAAAAGAACCGTTTTATCGTTTTCCATCATTCTTGCAGTTTGTCACCTCAAGGCTCAGACCGTGGACTCCCTCCCTCGCCACAACATTGGACGTCATTATGCCCAAACAGCCACCTTTATGAGAATGTCGGACAGTTGCCTCCTTGGCGGTATCCTGATAGCAGACTTATACCCGTACAGTCCTGTAGGCTACACCTTGCACAAGGTCTCGCGACATGACGCGCTGCTTACAGTATCAGACACATTGTTCATGCCATATGAGCATCTGCCATGGCATCTCACTGAAAAAATGCCACAGGGCGATGGCAACATTTTTGGAGTATTTGCCACCGATTACATCAATGGAAGTTGCTACATAAAAATCAAGCACTTTGATGACCAATTGGATTTTGACTCCACCGAGATTATCGTTCCCGTTGCCGACTTCACAGCCAACAGCGGAGACCCAGGGGTGCTTCTTGACCCGGCAGGTGACATCATACTCTCATACTATGATTATCATTCATCACCTTTGGAATTTCATTTCGTCAGAATTGGTGTTGACGGGACTGTCAAGTACCACAATAGCATTGATACGTTGAGAATCGATGCCGGTAATCTGGACGGGCCTGTCGTTTTCAGCGAATCGCCTCTGACCTATTGTTGCTGGGGGGATCATTTTGACAATAATAGTTTTGTAAACTGTTATTTGTTGGACTCAAAGTTTGACGTGACAGGATTCTACACTTTGCCACGAGAGAGCGGCCCGCCTGACTATGTGAATTACGACAACGATGGTGCTGGGACAAAACTAATGGGTATGGATGACGGCTGCTTTCTTGTCGCGAGGCACTATAATAGGCCATATCCCCTATTACCTCATGTTGAGGACGATGGCGTAGCGGTGATGAAATATGACAGGGATTTCCATCTACTGGCCCGAAAGAAATTCCTCTCAGAGCCCTACATCGACCACGGTAACTGCGGTGCCCAACCCATAGGCTTGGAAAAAAGCAAGGACGGTCATGTCTATTTTGCCTATTTCACTCAAAGTTTCGCCAAAGAGAGCCAAGTGTCAGTTGTAAAGATGGACAGCGACTTAAACATCATTTGGCAGCGCCACTGCCTCAGCCGTGAGTATGGAAGGGACTACGGCAAGATGGTTGTGCTTGATAACAACAGCGTTGCCGTCGTGGGTATTACTACATTGGATCAAACCGGTTATCTCGACCACTCGGAAGTATTCTATCTCATTGTTCACGACGACTATGACGCGCTTGATGAGCAAGGCTTCTCTATCCGCCCCTACTGCTTCTATCCCAACCCTGCCCGCGACGAGCTGCACCTGCAATACTCGCCCGACGTGCAGCCCGCCCGCATCGAGCTGTACGACCTGCAAGGCTGTTTGGTGCTTTCCCAAACAAACGGGCTTGAATGCCTCAGCCTGCAAAGCCTTGCCGCAGGGCAGTACGTGATGAAGGTCACCTTAGAAGACGGGAAGACGTTCACGGACAAGGTGGTGAAGGAATGAATCCTTTCTGATTTCAGAATGCATTCTTTTCATGTTTTAATATACTGAAAATGAAAATAATACGAAAACAAACGCATTTTATTTTCATTTTCTCTTAGTCTGCATCGTTTTTTTATCTACTTTTACAAGTTCAAAATTAGCGGATGGAAACGAAGTGGATTCTAAATAAAGAAGTTGACAATCAACAAGTTGAAAAACTGGCAATGGATCTTGGCGTTGACAAGAACCTTGCCACGTTGCTTGTGCAACGCGGTATTACCACTTTCGACGAGGCAAAAACCTTCTTCCGTCCCGACCTGTCGCAACTGCACGACCCCTTCCTTATGAAGGACATGGACAAAGCCGTCGATCGCGTGCTGCAAGCCATCAACAACAACGAGAAACTTCTGGTATACGGCGACTATGACGTGGATGGTACCACAGCCGTTGCATTGGTCTACACCTACCTCAAGCCTTTCTTCAAGAAAAAGAAGATTGAGTTTTACATCCCTGACCGTTACGAGGAAGGCTACGGTATCTCATACAAGGGCATCGACTATGCCGCCGACAACGGCTTCAAACTCGTCATCGCCCTCGACTGCGGCATCAAGGCCGTGGAGCGTGTGGAATATGCCAACCAGCGCGGCGTCGACTTCATCATCTGCGACCATCACCGTGCTGGCGACGTCCTGCCTAATGCTGTCGCTGTGCTCGATGCCAAGCGCCCCGACTGCTATTATCCCTACGATGAACTGTCTGGCTGCGGCGTAGGCTTCAAGCTCATCACCGCCTTGTCGATGAAGGGCTTGGGTACCATTGAGCAGGTGTATGACCTGCTGGACCTCCTGGCCGTGAGCATCGCCGCCGACATCGTCCCCATCACGGGCGAGAACCGCGTGCTGACTTTCTTCGGCCTGAAACGGCTCAACAAGGCGCCGCGTCCAGGTATTGAAGCCATCTTGCATCACGCCAATATCTTCCGCCGCGACGAAGACCAGATTGAAGAGGACGACAATGTGCTGACCCGCGAGTTGACCGTCAGTGACTTGGTGTTCCTCATCGGGCCACGCATCAATGCCGCCGGACGCATCGACAAGGCTTCCGACTCGGTACGCCTCCTCATCGCCGACAAACCCGACCACGCTGCCAAGCTGGCCAACTCCATCAACGACCTGAACGACATGCGGCGCGAGTTTGACAACCGTATCACTGAGGAAGCCCTTAGCATGATTGCCGCCGACCCCGAGCTGGTCAACGCAAAAAGTACCGTCGTCTTCAACGAACACTGGCATCGTGGCGTAATAGGCATCGTGGCTTCGCGCCTCACCGACTACTATTATCGCCCCACCATTGTGCTGACCCGCGCCAACGGACTCATCACCGGCTCGGCACGTTCTATCAGAAGCTTCGACATCTACGACGCCATCGACCATTGCTCGGACCTGTTGGAACACTTCGGAGGTCACAAATATGCCGCCGGACTCTCGATGAAGGAAGAGAACTTGCCTGAGTTTAGCCGCCGCTTTGAGGCCTATGTGAGCGAACATCTCGTTGAAGAGGACTTCGTGCCTGAGATGGAAATTGACATGAAGATCGACTTCCGCGACATCACGCCGAAGTTCATGCGTATCCTCAACCAGTTTGCCCCCTTCGGCCCGGGCAACATGGCACCCGTCTTCTGGACCGATAACGTGAAGGACGCAGGCGGATCGCGAGCTGTGGGAGGCCACAAGCACCTGAAGCTCACTGTCACCCAGGAAGGCGACAGCGCCATCGGCGTCGACCCTCTGAGCGGCATCGCCTTCCAGAAAGGCATCCTCTACAACCGCGTTCACGACGGCGAGCCGTTCAGCATCTGCTACAACCTCGAATACAACACCTGGCAAGGGAAAACCTCCTTGCAACTCAACGTGAAGGATATCAAGTTTGCGGAACAGTTTTGAACACCCCTAATTAATTATGAAAAAACAGCTTATTACCCTTTTAGTATTGGCGTTTAGCGTACTATTTGCACACGCCCAAAATGTGGAAGTAATCGGGTATCAATCAGGTACTTGGGAAGCCGACACGGTTTTTGTGACGGGCAACGTTAGTGTTCGTGATTCGCTTTTCATCCAAGCCGGAACCACCGTACTTTTCCAAGGCCATTTCGGCATCAGAGTCGAAAATGGTGCTTTCATCCGGGCCATTGGCACCGAAACCGACTCCATCACTTTCACCGTTGCCGACACCACGGGATTCCATATTTTCAATCTTGGTCGCGGTGGCTGGAATGGCATCCATCTCGACGACGCAAGAGCCTCACAGTTCGACTACTGCCGTTTCGAATACGGCAAGGCGGCTCGCGATGACGACCAAGACGGCGGTGCCCTGCGAATCACCGACTGTGACGATGTGGAGATCAGCCACAGCACCCTCTATTGCAACTTCTCTCGCGAACACGGTGGCGCCTTGAATGCCGAGTGGTCGAAAGTGGTGATGCATGACTGCGATGTGCGCAACAACCTAACCTACACGGGACTGGATACCGTTTATTTCATGTACGGCGGCGGCCTGCGTTTCATCAACTGCGAGGTGGAACTCACCACGACCGACTTCCGCTACAACAACGGACAGAGTGCCATCGGCGGTGCCTTGAGTCTCGACAGTTGCGCCGTCATAATAGACCGCTGCAAGTTTGAACACAACTTCGGCATCAACGGCGGCGGACTTTACCTCATCCGCAGCAACGACTGGGAGTGTTCCATCTCCAACTCGCTCTTCGCCAACAACACCTCAGGCCACTTCGGCGGCGGCCTGGCCATCAGCGAATCGTCACCCCTAATCAGCAATCTCACGGTAGCCAACAACCACTCCATCGGCGTTTTGTGCGGTGGAATCTTCTTCTATCAGCATAGCTCTCCCATCCTGTGGAACTGTATCGTTTATGGCAACACCAACGATGCTCCTGTTGAGATGCCTGTCCAGATGTGGACATGGACCTACGATGAGTATGCCCCTGAGTTCCACAATTGTCTGGTGCAGTACGGTTTGGAGAATATTTCAAACCACGAGGTTATCCAAGTCTACGAGAACTGCATCAACGAAGACCCTGTGTTTCTCAACATCGAGCGTGAAGATTACCATCTTGGTGCCAGCAGCCCTTGTATTGATGCCGGATTTGTTTATGGTACCGATGGTTTCGACCTCGACGGCAACTGGCGCGTTTGCGGCAACGCTATAGACATCGGTGCTTACGAATATACGGCGACAAGCCTCTCTGAAACCAATCAAAGCAAATCACCCATCCGCATCGTCGGTAATCCGATAACCTCTTCAAGTTATGCTGAAATAGAACTTGAAAACGATGGTATCTTGTTTGCAAATGTGTATTCCACAGAGGGGAAATTGTTAGGTAACAAGAGCTTGGGCGAAGCCCAAAAGGGTACAAACCGTTTTGCCATTGGCGAGATGTTTGCCCCTTTATCATCGGGTGCTTATCTGTTAGTCATTCAGGCAGAAGGTATGACCTTTGTGGCCAAGGTAATCAGATGAGGAACTTCTTTGGCATCGAGGTAGACCGCATTTACATCTTATAATTTGTTTTTCTTCATTCCCAACACACACCAGCGAATGAACGGTATGCGTATGATGATTTCGTTCAAGGCGAAAGGAATCGTCATCGCGGCCACAGTGAGAATGAGGTACATCATCCACGGGGCTAAATCGGTATACATTTTCATCATATAGCCTATGGCTGCAATCACCAGATAATGGAGCACGTAGGCGCCAAAGCTGGAGCGGGTCATATAGCCGGCAAAGGCTCCCGTACGGTTGAAACAAGCCTTGAACCAGGCCATCATCGCCAGGCACATCAACCAGCCATAGAGGCAGTTGAGCGGACTTCCCAGATACTGTGGTGTGGTGTTGTCCTGACCAAAAGTGGTGATAANNTCCTGTACCTCGTCGTGCGAGAACACGAAGTAACCCATTAGGAAGGGAACTATATAGAAAAGGGGCTTGTATAAGTTATACAGACCATCCAACGATTCAGGACGAGGATGCTTGACCAAGGTCTGTTCACCTACCCAAAACAACACACCCAGCAAGATAATAACAACGAGATTGGCCTTGCCGCACCAATTCCAGAACTTGTCATTTCTGTCAATGGTACGCAACAGAAGCAAAACAAGGCTGAGTAGCCACAACACTTGAATGAACCACAGCGGTCCTATGCCGCTTACAGCCATCATAAGATACTTTGCCACCAAGGGCATTCCGTCGAACACACCTTGTCTTGCAGCCACAACGGTATTGAAATAGCCGACCATCCATTGAAACACAAAGAGGCCTATCGTGCCTGGCACCAGCAGTTTGCGGGTACGGGTACTGAACCATTTCTTGGCCGTCTGTTTCTCCAGCGCATAGCGCGCGCTAATGCCGGCAAGCAGGAAAAGGAGTGGCATGAACCAGGGATAAAGGATGTACATCACGGCATCCTGATACTGTGGGTGCTCCGGATAAGGGCCAAAGCCACCAATGCCGCCAAAAACGCCCTTGTTGTTGTAGAAATAGAACACGTGGTAGAACAGCACCAGCAGCACCGTCACCCAACGCAGATTGTCCATCCAATGCTTTCTCATTCTGTAAGGCCTCCCATCGCCTGATCGATTATATTTTGAAAAACTTCCGTCTTGAGCATCGCTATGCCCTTTTGGTCGCCCAGTACCATCAGGCTGTCGCCTGGCTTGATACCGTATTGCTCACGGGCTTCCTTCGGAATGACAATCTGTCCGCGGTCGCCCACTTTCACTACTCCAAAAATGAATTTTCCGTTAGGTGCTTCCATAATGATTGATTTGTGTGATTTATATGAATTTTCATATTTTGCTGCAAAAGTATGATTAATCTGAATACTAAAGCACAAATCCTTGAAAAAAAGCACAAATTTCAATCAAATCTTTTACTTTTGCGGTTTAAATCCATTATTCTGAATGAGAAACAAACAATCATTTTTTCTCTTTTTGCTTCTAATACTGACGTTTCCACCGCTTTATGCCCAGCGCCTTGGTGGTGGTTTGATGATAGGCCCGGCCTTCAGCACCATGAACATCAGCGGCAACGACAGCACAAGGCTACGTCCCGACTTCACGGGAGGTGTGCGTATTGCCCTCATTCCCAAGCGTTCCATCATCGGTGCAGAAATCGATGTGCTTTATTCGCGTCAGGGAATGAGTTCGAAGAAAGGCCTGGATGTTAGTAACAACGCCATCCGTTATTTGGAGAAGTCGCATTATATTAATGTGCCACTGCTGCTCAACATTTATCTTCGCAAATGGAACGAGGACGATGAGGACGAGTCGATGATTCCGCGACTGCGCATCGGACCCCAGATCGGCTTCTGCATAGGCGGCAACGAAGTGATTGACATCAAGGGCAAGAAGCGGCAACAATACATCGCCCCTTGGGAGCCGGGTACCTTTAACCGCATTGACTACGGCGTGACGGCGGCGCTGAGCTATTGGTACATCGAGGTGCGCTACACCTACGGCATCGCCAACGTTTTTAAGGAAGGCGAGAAGTCGTCCAACCACGTGATTTCCGTCACTTGGTCGGATATTTGGTGATAGTTTCAGAAAAAAACATACATTTGCGCTTTTAAACTGAAGTGAAATGAACATCGTAATAGCTGGAGACGGAGAAGTAGGAATGCACTTGGCGGAGGCCTTGGTGCGCAGCAACCATAACATCACCATCGTGGACCCGCACGAGGAACTGCTGAAGATGATGGAATCGCACAGCGACCTGATGACGGTCACGGGCGACTCCACCTCGACTACGGTGCTGCGACGCGCCAACGTGAAAAGAGCCGACCTCTTGATAGCCGTGCTCCACGATGAACATATCAACCTACTGACGGGCATTATCGCCAAGAAACTAGGCGCCCAAAAAGTCATCGCACGCGTCAACACGATGGAGAACCTGAGTCCAGAGGTGTGGCGTATGTATCAGGATTTGGGCATCGACGGACTGCTGTCTCCTGAAGACATCGCAGCCCAGGAAATCATCTCGCTGCTGAAGAAAAACGCCTCGTCAGAGACTTACGACTTCGCCGGTGGCAACCTGCAGCTTTTCATGGTGAAGTTGGAGCCGGAAGCCGAAATCTTGGGCAAAACCGTCGACCAGGTCGTCAACCAGTATGAGCATATCGAGTTCCTCGTAGCAGCCATCCATCGCCGACAAAGTACCTTTATCCCGCGAGGCGACGAGGTGTTTCAGGTGAGCGATATGGTGTATGTGGTTACCAAACCTCATGCTATCAAAGACCTCATCAAACTGAGTGGAAAGAAGCAGATTCATGTGCACAACGTAATGATTGTCGGTGGCGGACGTGTGGGTCGCATCACCGCCAAGCGTCTTGAGAACGAGCTGAACATCAAAATCCTGGAGATTGACAAAGAACGCTGCATCGAACTGACCAACCACCTCTCAGAGACTCTGGTGGTCAACGCCGACGCCCGCAACCTCGACATGCTGGAGGACGAAGGCATCAAGGATATGGATGCCTTTATCGCCGTCACCGACAACACCGAGACCAACATCCTGACCTGCCTGCAGGCCAAGTCGTTCGGTGTGAAGAAGACCATCGCTCTCGTCGAGAACATCGACTACATCGACATCTCGCAAAACATCGGCATCGACTCCATTATCAACAAGAAGCTCATTGCCGCTAGTTACATGGTGAAATATACCCTTGGAGCCAAAGTGTCGACCCTGAAGAGCCTGAGTGGCATCGACGCCGATATCGTGGAGTTTGAGGTGAGGGCTGGTTCGGCGGTCACCCGTAAGGCCATAGGCCAGTTAGCTATGCCCAACGACGCTATTATCTGCGGCATCACTCGCGACGGCGAGAGCTATATCGCCACTGAGGACTTCCAAATTGAGACCGACGACCAGGTAGTGGTTCTCGCCCTGCCCAACGCCATCCCCGCTGTCGAACGGCTGTTCCATTAATCTATGAAGTGGAAAACTAAAATAAACCACCCCTTAGTCCTGCGCATTGAGGGCTTTTTGCTGCTCATCGAAAGCCTCTTCATGCTGTCGGTGCTACCTGTGACCTATCTGCATCACGGTCTGTACACGTTCAGCATGCCCTTTTCTGCCCTCATAACCTTGCTCACAGGTCTGATATTAATCATCGCCACGCGCCACCACAAAGGCGAGAAGACCACCTCACACGACGGTGTCTATATTGTTTGCATCTCCTGGGTTGTGGTGTCGCTCTTTGGCGCTATGCCTTATCTGCTTAGCAAAAGCGTACCCAACTTTACGGACGGCTTTTTTGAGGCTTTTTCGGGTTTTACCACCACAGGAGCCACTATACTGCCGCGCATCGAAAGCATCCCGAAAGACATCCTGTTTTGGCGCAGCATGACGCAATGGATGGGAGGTCTGACGATTATCATTTTCAGTATCGCCATACTGCCTTTTCTGAGCATGAGCGGTATGCAGCTCTTTGTCTCAGAGATGAATGGCATCACATACGACAAATTGCATCCCCGTATGTTTCATACCGTATGGCGCATTTGGGGTATCTATCTGTTTTTTACCCTCTTGGAGACGCTGCTGCTCTATCTCGGCGATATGAGTCTCTATGATGCCCTCTGTCACTCGATGTCCACTATCAGCTCGGGTGGATTCTCCACGAGAACGGGGAGTCTGGGCGAGTTTTCCCATTATTCCCAGCTTGTGGTGTGTCTGTTTATGGTGCTCTCGGGCTGCAACTTCTCCCTGTTGTTGCTTTCTATCAGTTGGAAGTCGTTCACCATTCTCAGGAACCAGGAGTTCAGAAGTTTTGTGCTTTACATTGTGGTTGTGGGCATAGGGATAGGCTTGGCGCTAGTCTTTATGGTTCACAACAGTTTTGGAGCATCGTTCCGCGATGCTTTCTTTAGCGTCATTTCCGCCATCACCACAACTGGATTCTTTGTGACTGACTATACCACCTGGCCTTCGTTCCTTTGGATCCTCCTTTTTCTGCTCATGTTCATCGGAGCCTGTTCTGGCTCCACTTCGGGTGGCGTGAAGATGTTCCGTCACCTTATCTTCGTTAAGAACTCGATACTGGAGCTGAAGCGTATCATCCATCCCAATGCCGTGCTGCCTGTCAAAATCAACGGAAAAGCGGTATCGAGTGGCGGCGTATTCAAAAACACGACCTTTATCTTCATCTATTTCCTGATTTTCATCCTGGGAGGTGTCGTGCTGCTCTACACGGGTTCCGATTTCGACACGGCTGTCGGCGCTTCGGTGGCCACCTTGGGCAATGTGGGCACGGGAATAGGCTCGGTGGGACCAGGCAGTTCGTATGTCAATTTCTCATTATTTGACAAATGGATGCTTATGTTGCTCATGCTGCTCGGCAGATTGGAGCTCTTTTCGTTGATTACACTGCTCTCACGTGGTTTTTGGAGAAAATGATGTGATTTAAACAACAACCAATTCAACATTTTTCTATTTTTGCAGTTTGGTTTGAAAAACCTTGAAGCTTGAATTTTAAATCTTAATTCCGATATCATGTACAGAACGCATACTTGTGGCGAACTTCGTCTTGCCGATGCAGGCAAGGAAGTAACATTGGCCGGCTGGGTGCAGCGCACCCGCGACAAAGGCTCTCTCGTTTGGATTGACCTCCGCGACCGTTATGGCATTACCCAACTCTTCTTGGATGGCAGCAGCGACCCGAAACTCTTGGAACAAGCCCGCTCTTTCGGGCGTGAATTCGTGATTCAGGCCAAGGGTACAGTTATTGAGCGTGAGTCGAAAAACCCGAACATGCCGACGGGCGACATCGAACTGAAAGTGAGCGCCTTTACCTTATTGAACGGCAGCAAGACACCGCCTTTCACCATCGAAGACGTCAGCGACGGTGGTGATGACCTCCGTATGAAATACCGCTATCTGGACATCCGTCGCAACCCCGTCCGCCAGAATCTTGAACTGCGTCACCGTATGGCTATGTTGGTGCGCAACTACCTGAGCAACCTCAACTTCTTGGAGATTGAGACCCCGATGCTCATCAAGAGTACCCCTGAAGGTGCCCGTGACTTCGTGGTACCGAGCCGCATGAACCCTGGCGAATTTTACGCCCTACCGCAGAGCCCGCAGCAATACAAGCAGCTGTTGATGGTGGCCGGGATGGACCGCTATTTCCAAATCGTGCGTTGCTTCCGTGACGAGGACTTGCGTGCCGACCGTCAGCCTGAGTTCACCCAAATCGACTGCGAGATGTCGTTTGTGGAGCAAGAAGATGTGCTGAATACTTTCGAGGGATTGGCCAAGCACCTTTTCAAGGAAATGAAGGGTTTGGAATTCGATAAGTTCCCCCGCATGACCTGGCACGATGCCATGAAATACTATGGCTCCGACAAGCCCGATATTCGCTTCGGAATGAAGTTCGTGGAACTTAATGATGTGGTGAAAGGCAAGGGCTTTGGTCTCTTCGACAATGCTGAATTAGTGGTGGGTATCAGTGCTGAGGGTTGCAGTGAGTACACCCGTAAGCAACTCGATGCCCTCACCGAATTTGTGAAGCGTCCGCAAGTGGGTGCTGGCGGTATGGTTTATATCAAATACAACACCGATGGCACGTTTAAGTCATCCATCGACAAGTTCTACACGCCCGAAGACCTGAAGGTCATTGCCGACAAGTTCGGTGCCAAGCCTGGCGACCTGATGCTGATTCTCTGCGGCGAAGCCATGAAGACCCGCGTGCAACTCAACGCCCTGCGTCTCGAGATGGGCAACCAACTCGGCTTGCGCAAGCCCGACGAATACGCTCCTCTATGGGTTATTGACTTCCCGCTGCTCGAATGGGATGAGGAGACGCAACGCTACTACGCCATGCACCACCCCTTCACGGCTCCCAAGCCCGAGGACGAGGCTCTGCTGGACGACCCGAGCAAATGGGGCGACATCCGCGCCAATGCTTACGACATCGTGATGAATGGCGTCGAGGTCGGTGGAGGCTCTATCCGTATCCACGACCGCACCTTGCAGAACAAGATGTTCCACACCCTCGGCTTTACCGATGAGAAGGCTCAAGAGCAGTTCGGCTTCCTGATGGGTGCCTTCGAGTATGGTGCTCCGCCTCACGCTGGTCTGGCCTTCGGTTTCGACCGCCTTTGCTCCCTCTTTGGTGGTGCCGACTCCATCCGCGACTTCATCGCCTTCCCGAAGAACAACTCGGGTCGCGACGTGATGAGCGGCAGCCCCGCCCCGATTGCCCAAGAGCAATTAGATGAATTGCAGATTGCGCTGAATCTAAAATAACACTATATTCATAAACAATATGAAAAATCTCAAAACCTATCTCATCATCCTGTTGAGCGTCTTAGTATTAAGCTCCTGCTCGACGGACAAAACTATGATTGCCAAAGGCGTGAATCTCAACAAGTATCAATACGCCTCCATCGTAAAAGGCCAAACCATTCACGGCACAGAAACCGACATCGAAATCGAGCCTGGCATCTATGATGCCATTGAATCCACGCGCCTTGAGATGGTGGGCGACCGCCGTATTGAAGACCTTTCCCCCAAGGCGAAGGAATCTCTCGTCCTTGTGAAATATGCCGCAACTTCTGACAAAAAAGGATCATTTATCAGTGTCAGCTTTGAAGACTACATGAATGGTAAGACGGTGGCTTCGTGCCGTTCGTCCAATCGTTTTGCTCTCAAGCACCAAAAAGATGTCGACAGAGCTGTCAAGAAAGTGGCCAAACGCATCAAAAGCATTTGGAAATAAGAAAATCTGCTAACCATGAAACGTGTATTAGTTCTTACCGGTGGTGGCGACTGCCCAGGCTTGAACGCCGTCATCCGCGCTATCGTTAAGAGAGCTTCCCAAGAGAAAGAATGGGAAGTGCTCGGCAGCATACAAGCCTATAATGGCATCCTGTGGGAACCCACTGAAGTCGTCAGGTTGACGCCTGAGTTGGTGCGAGGCATCCATTTCCGTGGCGGCACCATCATTGAGACCACCAACAAGGGCGGCCCGTTCAGCTGGCCTGTGAAGAACAGCGACGGCACCTGGACGACAGTAGACCGCAGCGACGAGATGATTCGCAAGTTGCAATACATGGGCATCGACGCCGTCATCAGCATCGGCGGCGACGGCTCGCAGCGCATCTCGCAGAAGCTCTATGAGAAGGGTTTGAACATTGTGGGTGTACCCAAGACCATCGACAACGACCTCTCGATGACGGAATGTACCTTCGGCTTCCAGACTGCCGTGCAAATCGCCACAGAAGCCGTTGATAAACTCGTGACGACGGCTGCTTCCCACAACCGCGTCTTCGTTCTCGAAGTGATGGGGCGCGATGCTGGCTGGATTGCCCTCCACTCCGCTATCGCCGGTGGTGCCGAGGTGTGCCTCCTGCCAGAGTTCCCTTACGATATCAATATCGTAAAGGAACGGCTTGAACGTCGTTTCAACCACGACAGAGGCTTTGCTGTGGTGGTGGCATCGGAAGGTGCTCGTCCCAAGGACGGGCAGCAAGTCTTTGAGATTAGCTCCGAAGTGGGTTATGAGAACAAGAAACTGGGCGGTATAGGGCGACGTTTCATCGAGGAGATGAAGAAGGCTGGCTTTACCCACGATATGCGTGAGACCACCTTAGGTCACCTGCAACGTGGCGGCATCCCGATTGCCTACGACCGTGTGCTCTCTGCTGAATTTGGCGTGAAGGCCTTTGAGATGGTGCTCAACGGGCAGTTTGGCCACATGGTGGCCTACCATCACCCGAACTTGATTGCTGTACCCCTCAAGGAAGCTGTCTCCAAGCCCAACCTCGTCACCTTCGACAGCGACTTGGTGCGCACAGCCCAAGGCTTGAACATCTCGTTAGGTATATGAACATCAGCGTCATCGCGACAGCGCAGCAAGCCCAAGACATCGATTTCAGCGGAAAGACAGCCGTTGTCATCGATGTCTTGAGGGCAACGAGTGTAATCACCACCGCTTTGGACAACGGAGCACAGGAGGTGATTCCCGTGAAAACGATAGAGGAGGCACAAAAACTTTATTCCATTTCCGACCCTTCCTCCACGCTACGTAGTGGCGAACGCAACTCCCTGAAAATCGATGGATTCGACTTGTCCAATTCACCTTTGGAATATAAGAAAAAGGTAGTCGAAGAAAAAACGGTCATTATCACCACAACCAACGGTACCAACGCCATTAATAACATAAAAGGTGCCGACGAGGTGATGCTGGCTTGCTTCAGGAACGCATCGGCTGTGGCGGATTATATTTTTGGGCGACTGTCGGATCACAGCAGTCGCGATGTAGTCATCGTCTGTGCCGGCACCCAAAGCCGTTTCTCCTTGGACGATGGCCTATGCGCTGGAATGCTCATCGAATTGCTGAAGCAAAAGACTGAGGTTGAAACTGATGACTTGGGCCTGTTGCTCAACCGCTTCTATAACGATAGCAAGGACAATCTGTTTGGAGCACTATCGGGCTGTTTCCACCTGAAGCGGCTGTTCACGCTGGGCTTCTACGACGACATCCGTTTCTGCCTACAGACCAACAGCGTGACGACAGTACCCGTATTACGCAACGGAAGAATCATCAAACATCAAAACTTATGAAACGCACATTTTTAGCAATCTCGATACCTTGTGGAACCGAGTTTCCGGCATTTGTGGAAAAGCTGAAGAAAAACCTTCAGCACGAACGCTATATCAACTATGTGAAGACCAACCAGATTCACCTGACCCTGAAATTCATCGGGCAGACCGAGGACCTTGACATCCCCGCCATCAACGAAGCCTGCCTCAAGATGGCCCAACGTCACCATCCTTTCACCTTGGACTTCGACAAAACTGGCATCTTCGGCAGCAACGGTACTCCCCGCGTCTTGTGGCTTGGCATGAACAATACGCCCCAAGCACTTTATGACCTTGAAGCCGATGTGCTCGACACCTTCGACGACCTTGGCTATCTACGCGACAGGCAGAACTTTGTGCCCCATCTCACCGTGTGTCGCATCAAGTCACTGGTCGACAAGAAGTTGTTTCAACAGATTTATAACGGTATAGAACAAAAGACCTACCTTCATGCTGACGTGAATGAACTGGTCTATTACCAGAGTTTCCTTCAACCCACAGGCCCTTTTTACAAAATCCTGAAACGTTTCCCCCTGCGTTGAATAAAAAGCCGTATTTTTGCAATTTATTTGGCATTTCAGAGTTATTGAGAAAAACAACAAAACAAATACATAATGAAAACCAGAATCACAAGTATTGTTATGGTGCTTCTCGCCGTATTCATCACCCTTGGAGGCACCACCAGCTGCAAGAGCAAGAAAAGACTTGCCAAAGAAGCCGCTGAAGCAGAGTACAAATCGAAAGTGGAGCAGGCTGTGAAAGACCTGAACGCCATCCTTGACGACGAGACCCTTTGGACGCTTGAAGAAAAAGAAGCCCGTGTACAGACCATCAAAGACTGGAACCTGCAAAATGCCGAGGTTGACGACCTGCTCTTCCAAGTGGAGAAAAAACTTGCCCGTGAACGTGCCCAGAAAGAGGAAGAGGAACGCCGCGCCGCACAGGAACGCGAAAAAGCCAATGCTGCTGATGCAATACTCGGACGTAACTTCAGCAACATTGCCAAAGCTAGCAGCGTCAGCCAGGCCAACCGCATTATCAACGAGACCTTGGGGATGTTTGAGTCGCCCAACACGCCCGTGTTGATTATCATCAAGCAAAATGTTGGCTTCAACGATTATGACCGCCCGACCACCATTGAGAATTACCTCAATTACGTGAAAGACCAAAAAAAGGCTACTGAAAAGGTCTTCGACATCAAATACAACGACAACGGAAAAATCAACGAACTTGAACTCATAAAGAAATGAAAAAGATCATTGCAACCTTAATGATACTGCTGTGCGTCGCCGGTGGCGCAATGGCGCAGGAAGAACTAATTGATGTTGAACGCCAAAGAGCTATTGACAGCCTCGCCTTGGAGAAGGTGAGAGACTTGAGCAAATACATCAAAATCGTCGGCTCGAAAGACACTCCTTTCAGCGAGGCCAACCGCGTTATTGACCGCGCAGAGGAACTCTTCATGAGCGATGCCGAAATCGGTGTGTCCTCCATCCACAGCAACCAAATCACCTTCTACCGCGTACGCAAGTACTTTGAGCATCTGATGCGCCTCAACTACGACCGCGTCGAAATCGAATGGTACAACATCGAGTATGTCAGCGACTTGCAACGCCAGCCTGACGGCACCTACGTGGGAGTCATCACCATCTTCCAAACCTTCCGTGGCTACGATCAGGAAGGCAATCTGGTGTATAAAGACACCACGAAGAAGGACATCACCGTGTATGTGCGCCGCAAAGAGACTCAAATCGGAGGCCGCACCATCGGCTTCTGGGATGTGTTGCTTGGCGATATGCGCGTGAAGGAAACAACGGACAGATAGTTTATAGTTTAGAGTTGGATGGGAACTCGATTCGGGAAAATAGCATTTCTCATCGTCGGCTTGCTGTGGGCTTCGGTGTCGACGGCTCAGACCATCGGCGACTTCAAGATGGACGAGACGGAGCTGTATGCGATGACCAAGCAGATGGGGCAATTCATGCGCCGCTTCAACTACGAGGAGGACCAATTTGGCTATAGGCTTAACCCGAAAGATCCCAAATATCACAGCAACGAGATGCGCCGCCAGTCGCTGCCTATCCTTTTCGATCAAGAGAAATATGGCACACAAACCGACTTGCAACGCTATTTCATTGAAGACGTCACCAAAGGCGATTCCACTTTTATGACTTTCTTAGGTGGACGCTGGTATTCAGAAGTCTCCACGACCTTCCGATACAACGGCAGGGATGTCAGCATCCTGTTGTTTCTTGCTGTTGAGAAGGAGGGGCTGGGGTCAAAGTGGGTGCTCACCAACATCTATTTCCCGGAGTTCAACAAACTGTTCCCCAACGGCGAGATGGCCGAGAAAGAAAAGCATTTCTTGCATCCCATGAGTCACGAGCTGGACTTTATGAACATCTACAAAGCTTTCCAAGACCCTGAGGTGATTGAATACTATGCTTCGAAAGATTATCAGCCCGACTACTTGACCTTGTTCTTCTATGAAGTCAAGAACGGGCGTCTCGTCTTCCAGCATGTCGACGGTGTCAAGTTCCATGTGTTCCAAATCAAGGACTGGTATTTTGAAGTGTCGTGGTTCGACCGCAAAGGTCTCAATTCTGGCTGGCTCATGTCGAACGTCATCTACTTACCCGAAAAGGAAAAGACCAACCTCATTAAATTCTATCAACCATGAAAAGAATCGCATTAGTCTGCGCCATCATATTCAGTTTCGTCATTGGGGCCCAGGCACAAAAGCCCAAACAATCCCACAAGTCCTCAAAAGAGCAGACCCAGAAACTCTCAAAAGAGGAGGTGAGCCGCTATGAGAACGAAATCAGGAACCTTGTCACCTATCTTGAGGAGACCCTCAATTTCATCGGTGACACCGCATCCACGGCACAGGAAAAAAGCATCGTGTTCAACGAGAGTTGGAGCAAGATTTTCATCGACGACAAGGTGCAGGTGGAAGACGACCTCGATGTGAACCGTACGACTCCGCTCAATAAGGACGTGCAAGCTTATCTCAAGGATATCGACTTTTTTTTCAAAAAAGCCACTTTCACTTTTGATGTACAAAGCATTGCCAACAGCACCCGCGATGATGGTAGTGTGTTTTTTAAAGTCACCCTTTCCCGCCATCTGACAGCCCGCACTATCAATGAAGAGCCTATCGACGACATCCGCAACCGTTTCATTGAAATCAACCTCGACCGGCAGAAAAACAGCATCAAGATTGCTAGTATCTATACCTCGAAAATCAATGAGACCGAGGTGTTACGTAACTGGTGGAACGGCCTGTCCTTGAACTGGAAACAACGTCTGGGTGAGGGCATTAATCTATACGATAGTATTCCCATCTCAGGCGTGGGTATGATAACAACAGCCGATTTCCTGGCTTCCTATCCGGCTCTTGATCCGTTGACGGGTGATACCGTGCTGCGCGATATGCTCTTCAAAAATGACATGGCCGAACTTGATGCCAAACTGAAGCAGGTCACGCAAAAACAGCGTGTCGATGTGTCAGGTATCGCTGAAATCATCTCCGTAGAGCCCTTGAGCGAGCTTTCCGATTTGACTTGTCTCAATATCTCGGGGACTTCGGTCAGCGACATCACCCCGTTGCGTAGCGCCAACAAACTGAAAAGCCTGAAGGCCAACGGGACTTTGATCGACGACTTGTCGTCGCTCAAATACTGCCTCACCCTTGAGGAGCTCGAAGTGGCCAACACCATCATTGACGACCTTTCTGTATTGGCCAACCTGCCCAATTTGCAAAGAATCAACCTGTCGGAGACACAAGTCAATCGTACCAATGCGCTCAAGAATTGCCCCAATCTACTGAGTTTGAATCTTGGCGGAACGCGTATTTCGAGTATCGGTATTGTGGAGGACTTACCGTTGTTGCGGAGTCTCGACATCAGCAATACTGCCGTCCGCGACCTCACCCCTGTCGGTATGTTGAAGGAATTGCAAAGCCTCAACATTTCGGGTAGTGCTATCAGCAATCTGGAGGCTCTGGCGGATATGATGCATTTGAATGAGTTGTATTGCAGCAACACCTCCATCAGCGACCTCATGCCGTTGAAGAACCAGCGTCATCTGGGCAAAATCTACTGTGACCACACTCAAGTGGGAGTTGCCGAAGCCAGCGCTTTCTCAAAGGACAACCCCTTCACACTCGTTATTTACGATACAGAGGCATTGCGCAACTGGTGGGATGAACTTCCCATGTACTGGAAAGCGGTGTTTTCAAAGCAGATACAGCTCGATTCTCAACCTACCACTGAGCAGTTGCATCAAATCATCAATATGCAGGAACTCGACCTGTCGGGCAACACCTATTTGCAGACCCTTATGCCTGTCAGTCGTCTTACCAATCTCCGCTCACTCAATATAGCGAATACTGAAATCAACTTCCTGCAACCCATTCAAGGGTTGTCAAACATCGAATCGCTCGACATCCAGCATACCTACATAAAGAGTATCGAGCCACTCAAAGAGATGAAAAACCTGCGACAACTCAACATCAGTAACACCCTTGTTGACGACCTCACGCCGCTGGCTAATGACAACAGTATCGAAATCATTATTGCCGACAGCACCCATATACGCAGGATGCAGGTCGTCGCCTTGAAAAAGAGTCAACGGCAGGTTCATGTCGTCTATCAGACGGAGGCTCTAACTGACTGGTGGACGGGTATCAACCCTATCTGGCAAGCCATCTTACGCAACGCCGTCGGAATCCAAGATGAGACCCCGAACGCCATCGACCTACAGCGTATCATCGACCTACAGGAACTGGAAATCGGAGCCGAATTCCCCATCATCGACATTGAGCCTTTAGGCGGTTTCATCTGGCTTGAACGCCTGACCATCAACAACCAGAGCGTGCGTGACATTACCCCTTTGACCAACAAGGAATACTTGGTTGAACTCAATATGCAAAACAACCCCATCAGTAGCTTGAAACCCATAGAAGGCAGCACAATGCTGGAATTGCTCAACATTGAGAACACCCAGATTGGCGACTTGACTCCGCTGTCGAAAATGAACAACTTGGTGACCCTCAATGCTGCCGGTACTCCTTTGAAGTCGTTAAAACCCTTGTCGAATCTGCAGCGTTTAGAGAACCTGTTTGTCAACAATACTGATGTGCGCAGTCTCTCGCCGATCGAAAGTATGCCGTCGTTGAAGCAACTGAAGGTTTACAACACCAAGGTCAGAAAGCGCGATGTCGAAAAGCTGCAACAGAAACGGATGGATTTGAATATCATCTATTACTAGAGCTTGCAGAACAGCAAATTTTCATTTGTAGAAACGCTTTTATTTTGTATTTTTGCAAAATCTTGAATCTTAAATTTTAAATCTTAAATATAGAATCATGGAAATCAGAAAATTAGAACAAATGTTCGAGGTTTTGCGCAGCAAACCGAAGAAACGCCTTGTGGCCGCTTACGCCAACGACGACCACACCATCTGTGCAGTGAACGCTGCCGTCAAGGAAGGCCTTATCGATGCCACCCTCATCGGTGACGAAAAGGTGATTGCCGAAGTGTGCAAGGCTGAAAACATCGATATGTCGAGTTTTAAGGTCATCAACGAACCTGTTGACGTGAAAGCCGCCGCTATGGCTTGCGACCTCATCAATGCCGGCGAAGCCGACATCCTGATGAAAGGCTTGCTGCCCACCGACAAGTACATGCGTGCCATCCTCAACAAGGAACGCGGCCTCTGCCCGCCCAACGTGACCTTGGCTCACGTCGCCGTTATCGAGAACCCCAACTACCACAAGCTGATGGTGGCTTCAGACTGCGCCATCATCCCGCTGCCCGACATCAAGCAGAAGCAACAGCTGCTGAAGTATGTCACCACCGTGTCGAAAGCCTTGGGCGTCAGCTGCCCGAAGGTCGCTATGGTGACGGCTACCGAGCAGATGAGTGCCGGTATTCCTGCCTGCGTTGATGCCGCCATCATCGCCAAGATGAACGAGCGTGGCCAGATTAAGGGTTGCGTGGTGGAAGGCCCCATCAGTCTCGACCTTGCCCTCGATGCCGAGACCGCTGCCATCAAGGGCATGAAGAGCCCCGTGGCCGGCGATGCCGACTGCCTCGTGTTCCCCAACCTCGAAGCTTCCAATGTGTTCTACAAGTGCTGCTCGAAGTTCGACAAGAGCGAAATCGGCGCCATGCTGATGGGTGCCAAGGTGCCTTGCGTGCTTTCTTCGCGCGGCGATACTTCCAAGACGAAATTGTATTCCATCGCCCTCGCTGCTATGCTGGCATAATGCTGGACACGCTTCGCGTCACAGGTCATCACAATAATAACATAAATTTAGTATCATGGCACACAAAATCTTAACGATAAACCCGGGTTCCACCTCGACGAAAATCGCCGTGTTTGAAGGCGAAGAGCAAGTCTTCAAGAAGAACCTGAAGCACACCACCGAAGAAGTCTCGAAATACGAGCACATCGCCGACCAGAAGCCTTTCCGCACCGAAGCCATCAAGCGTGAGCTGAAAGAGGCTGGCATCAACTTGAGCGAAATGACTTGTGTCGTGGGTCGTGGCGGCTTGCTTCGTCCGCTCGTCTCTGGCGTTTACGAAGTGAACGAACTCATGATCAAAGACCTTTACGAAGGCTACAACGGCGAACATGCTTCCAATCTCGGTGGCTTGATTGCCAACGATATCGCCAAGGAAATCGGTGTGAAGGCCTATATTGCCGACCC